>ERZ1694980.34-NODE-34-length-111222-cov-51.591569_pt1 | contig 111222 bp, 131 predicted proteins | sample MGYA00581606_ERZ1694980 | MGnify/ENA primary metagenome ERZ1694980 (study PRJEB42213, sample SAMN07424368) | human gut metagenome | biome: ENVO:00009003; feature: ENVO:2100002; material: ENVO:00002003 | host: Homo sapiens | place: USA | collected 2014 ...
CCGCCGTGGTGGACGAGACCATGGAGGACGGCAACAAGTACGTTACATTCTATTACGATACCGAGACCCTTTATGAAAAGCTGGACGAATTTGGCAAAATGCCTTTGCCGCCCTATATCACCAAGCAGCTGGAGGATCAGAGCCAGTACCAGACCGTCTATGCCAAGGAGCTTGGCAGCGCCGCAGCGCCCACGGCTGGCCTGCACTTCACCCCGGAGCTGATGGATACCATCCGTGCCAAGGGCGTGAACATTGCCGAAGTGACCCTGCATGTGGGTCTGGGCACCTTCCGCCCTGTACAGGAGGACGAGATCACGGATCACAAAATGCACAGCGAATGGTACTGCATCGACGAAAAAACGGTGCAGATGATCCGCGATACCAAGGCTGCCGGTCACCGTGTGATCGCAGTGGGCACTACCAGCTGCCGCACGCTGGAAGCCGTTGCCGCAAAGTACGGCGAGATCCGCGCCTGCAGCGGCAACACCTCCATTTTTCTGTACCCGGGCGTGAAGTTCAACTGCATCGACGGCCTGATCACCAACTTCCACCTGCCGGAAAGCACCCTTATCATGCTGGTGTCGGCCCTGTATGGCTACGAAAAGACCATGGCAGCCTATAAGGTGGCTGTGGAGGAACGTTATAGATTCTTCTCTTTTGGCGATGCGATGCTGATTCTTTGATTATTTTTCCCGCTATTCTGTTGTTGATGAGCCTGATCCCGGGCTTTTTCATGAAGATCGCACGGCTGTTTTCCGTGCACAGAAAGGAACAAAAACTATGCCTTCTTTGACGACCTATAAGCTGCTCAAGCAGGAACACGACGCCCGGCGGGGCGAGTTCAAGACCGTGCACGGCACGGTGCAGACGCCCGCTTTTCAGAACGTGGCTACCGCCGGTGCCATCAAGGGCGGGTTGTCTGCTCAGGACCTGAAAGACATTGGCGCACAGGTCATGCTGTGCAACACCTACCACCTGCATCTGCGCCCCGGCGACAAGCTGGTAGCCGATATGGGCGGTCTGCACAAATTTACCCGCTGGAACGGCCCCATTCTGACCGACAGCGGTGGATTTCAGGTATTCAGTCTGGCAAAGCTGCGCAAGATCACCGAAGAGGGCGTGACCTTTGCCTCCCATCTGGACGGCCACCGCATCTTTATGGGACCGGAAGAGAGCATGCAGATCCAGGCAAACCTTGGTTCTACCATCGCCATGGCCTTTGACGAGTGCGTAGAGAACCCCGCACAGCACGATTATTCCAAGGCCAGCTGCGAACGAACGACCCGTTGGCTGAAGCGCTGCAAGGATGAAATGGCCCGCCTGAAGCACGAGGGCATTTCCGTGAATCCTGATCAGCTGCTGTTTGGCATCAATCAGGGCTGTACCTTTGCTGATCTGCGTGTGGAGCACATGAAGCAGATCGCAGACCTCGATCTGGACGGTTACGCCATCGGCGGTCTGGCTGTAGGCGAGCCCACCGAGGTGATGTATGAAATGATCAGTCAGGTGGAGCCCCACATGCCCAAGGATAAGATCCGCTACCTGATGGGCGTGGGCACCCCCGGCAATATCATTGAGGCAGTTTCCCGCGGCGTGGATCTGTTTGACTGCGTGATGCCCAGCCGTAATGCACGCCACGGCCACTTGAACACCTGGGGCGGTATCATCAACATCAAGAATGCAAAGTATGAGCGCGATGAACGCCCTATTGATCCTGCCTGTGGCTGTCCGGTCTGCCGCAGCTATTCCCGCGCCTATATCCGCCACCTGTTCAAAGCGGAGGAGATTTTGGGAATGCGCCTTGCCGTCATGCACAACCTGTGGTTCTATAACCATCTGATGGAGCGCATCCGGGATGAGCTGGATGCAGGCACCTTCACGGCTTTCCACGATAAATATGTAAAGCTTCTGGATACCCGAATTTGAGAATAAGTCTTGCAACAGGTCGTTTAAAAAGGTATAATAAGCTTATCTGAATTTTGAGAGGAGATTTTGCCCCATGCAATTTCTGACTACCACTTCCGAAGGCTACATCAGCCTGTTCTTCACACTGGCTCTGATGCTGGTTCTGCTGTACTTCATGATCTATCGTCCCCAGAAGAAGCAGGAGAAGAAGGATGCCGCAATGCGCAGCAGTCTGGAGATCGGCGATCAGGTCACCACCATTGGCGGTGTCATTGGCCGTGTTGTTGCAATCAAGGACGATACCTTTGTTCTGGAGACCGGTGCTGACCGTGTGAAGATCCGCTTCACCAAGACTGCAATTTCCGCTGTTGAAAAGCTGAACATGGACAAGGCTGACAAGAAGTAAGCTTTTTCTTCAAACAATTAAGAGCATATCAAACGCGTCTTCCTGCATAGATTACTGGCAGGGAGGCGCGTTTTTATGTCTGAGAAAAATCTTTTCCCGGCGGAACTCCGGGTTCTTCTGCTGGCGGGGGCAGTCGGCGTTATGGTAACAGCGGGCTGGCTGGCCGCAATGGCAGCGCTGATGACAGCACAGGGTTATTCTGGTGCCGCCGCACCGCCGCTGGCAACAGCAGCCGTTGGTGCAGGGAGCCTTTGCAGCGGTTGGATCGCTGCATTTTGCAAAAAGGAACACGGCCTGCTGTGCGGGCTTGTACAGGGCCTGTTTTATGCGGCATTGCTCGTGGTGCTCAGCGTTCCTTCCGGTACGCTTACGGAAGAGCCGCCGCTGCTGCGGTTTGCTGTGCTGATCCTGTGCGGCAGTATTGGCGGATTGCTGGGCATGGTGACCCGGGAGAAAAAGCGCCGCAGCTGAACAAATAAAACAAGGAGGTTCGATCATGTGGGTCTATCAGCAAACAGGAACGCCAGCGCACTTGCCAGAAGCTGCGCTTCTGCCGCAGCCGCAGAAAACGCTGCCGCCAGAACGATCTGCACCGGAAGTGCCTTCACCGCTGCAGAGACATAATACGGAAACCCGGCAGAAAACCTGCTGGCTGCTCGTCTGTGCCTTTCTGATCGGCTCTGGCTCAGCTGGCGTGCTTCTGGCTTTCTGCGAAAAGCAGCAGCCGGACTGGCTGCAATATTACCTGCAAAGCTGGCGCGGCCTGTTTGCCGCTGCAGATGCACATACTGCGGCCAGCCTTTTCGGAATGGAATATCTTACGCTGGCTGCGGCCACGACCCTTCTGTTCCTGATGGGCTTTTCCGCGCTGGGGCCGGTTTTAATCTTTTTGTTTATGATGTTCTATGGGCTGGGAAACGGGACGCTGTTTGTGCAGCTGCTTTCCGACACGGCGCTGAAAAGAGAAACGTGGCTTCTGCTGCTTGCATTTCTGCCTGCGGCAGCTGCTTCTGCAGGGCTGTGCACGCTCGGCACAGATTCTCTGCGGGTGAGCAGCCAGATCCGCGTCTGTTCCTTTTTTGCAGCAGGGCCTGACCGGGAGATTGTCCGGCCACATGGATTCATCCGGCAGTATCTGTTGACGCTGACGTTATTTGTGCCGCTGTGCGGCATTTCTGCAGCGCTTGCAAGCATTGGAAGCAGGCTTTGAGCAAGGGCTTTTCTTGCGGGTTTGCTTGTTATATGCTACAATAGAGAATAATAAAGCCAAGACAATGTAACAGGAGCTTTTTTTGATGAAGGAACCAAAACTGAAAACTGTATATGTGTGTTCCAACTGCGGCGAGACAAGCCCCCGCTGGATGGGCCGCTGCCCAAGCTGCGGCAGCTGGAACACGATGAACGAGGACGTTGTAGCGGAAGCCCCCAAAGCAGGTACTGCCGCAGCCAAACAGGCGGCAGCCGCTCGCCCGGAAGGGGTGACCACCCTGACCGCAAAACGCCTTTCTGAGATCAGCATGACCGAAGAAAAAAGCCGTATTCTGACCGGCATTTCGGAGCTGGACCGTGTACTTGGCGGCGGCATTGTGCTGGGCGGCGTTGTGCTTTTGAGCGGTGAGCCGGGTGTGGGCAAATCTACTATGCTTCTGCAGCTGTGCGGTGCCATTTCCAACCAGCACAGCGTTTTGTATATCACTGGCGAGGAATCGGTGCGGCAGGTCAAGCTGCGCGCTGCCCGGCTGAAAGTGCCGCAGGATAACATCTTTCTGGCAGCGGAGAATGATGTGGACGAGATCTGCGGCCTGATCGAAAAAGAAAAGCCGGATCTCGTGGTCATCGACTCCATCCAGACGATGCGCTGCATGGATATCTCGTCCTCCGCCGGTACGGTAAGTCAGGTCAAGGAAAGTGCGGCCCGCCTGCTGGCCGTGGCCAAAAAGCAGGAGATCCCCATGTTCATTGTGGGCCATGTGAACAAGGACGGTGCCATTGCAGGCCCCAAAGTCATGGAGCATATCGTGGATACGGTGCTTTACTTTGAGGGCGATAAAATGCTGCCGTACCGCATCCTGCGTGCGGCCAAGAACCGTTATGGCTCCACCAATGAGCTGGGCATGTTTGATATGACGGGGCAGGGCCTTGCTGAGATCGAAAACCCTTCACAGATGCTGCTGGAAGGCCGTCCTCTTGGCGTTTCCGGCAACTGTGTGGCCTGTACCATGGAGGGAAGCCGTCCCATTTTGAGCGAAATTCAGGCCCTTGCAACCAAAACCAATTTTCCAGCACCGCGCCGTGCCTGCAGCGGCTACGACTACAACCGCATGAATCTGCTGATTGCTGTGCTGGAAAAGCGTGCAGGGTATTTCTTTGGCAACCTGGATGTATATATCAACATCGTGGGCGGCATTGCGCTGCGTGATACTGCCTGTGATCTTTCTGTCTGCTTGAGTATGGTCTCCTCGCTGCTGGACAGGCCCGTCAGCGATAAGCTGATCGCCATTGGCGAGGTCGGCCTTGGCGGTGAAGTGCGCAGCGTACCCAATCTGGAACAGCGCCTGCATGAGGCAGAGCGTATCGGCTTTGAACGTGCGGTGATCCCGAAGCACAGCCTGAATCATCTGAGTCCGGCAGATTATCCTGGAATGCAGCTGATCGGCGCGGCTTATATCACCGATGCGATCAATGCCCTGAAATCTGACCGCTTATAAGAGGAAAAACAATGTCGATCTATCTGGACGAGAAAAATCCCGGCAAGCACAAGCCCTTCGATGATGCTGCGCCGGACATTGTAGAATACGTCCGCTATCTGGAAGTGATCGCGGGCAAAAGCGCAAACACGGCGTTCAGCTACTACTGTGATCTGCGCGGATTCAGCCGTTTTATGAAGCGCCGCCGTGGGCTTGTGCCCGAAGACAGCGAGATGAAGGATATCGACCCCAAAGGGCTGGACACCGCATTCTGGGCCTCCGTAACAAAGGAGGATATCTACGAATATCTGTACTTTTTAAACCGCGAGTGCGGCAACAAAAAGTCCTCAACGGCCCGGCGGCTGGCAAGCCTGCACGGCTTTTATGATTACCTGGTCAATCAGGTCAACCGGCTGGATGCTGATCCGACTGCGGCCATCCACCCACCCAAACAGGATAAGGTACTGCCCAAATATCTGACGGCGGAGCAGTCCATGGAGTTATTGGAAAGCACGCAGACCCAAAGCGATTTTCCGGAGCGGGATTATTGCATGGTGACGCTGTTTTTGAACTGTGGAATGCGTCTGGCAGAGCTTGTCGGCATGAATCTGGACGACATTGATTTGGAAAACCGCCAGATACGCCTGTTTGGCAAGGGCCACAAGGAGCGCATGGTTTATCTGAATGATGCCTGCATGGAAGCATTGCGGCTGTATCTGGGCAAACGCAATACGATGGAGGGGCTTCTGCCGCAGGAAAAGGCGGTCTTTATTACCCGACGGCGCAAAGAGCGTATCTCGAACCGCAGGGTAGAACAGCTAGTGACCGGTGCAATGAAAGCAGCCGGATTAAAAGGCTTTTCCACACATAAGCTGCGCCACACTGCCGCAACTCTGATGTATCAGACCGGCAATGTGGACATCCTTACACTCAAGCAGCTTTTGGGCCACAGCAACGTGTCTACCACACAAATTTATACGCACCTACAGGAATTTCAGGTGCGCGCGGCTATTGAAGAAAACCCGCTGGGCAAGGTCAAAAAGCCCAAAGCATCTTCTCGCATCTTGGATACAACAGAAAAGGAAACAGGGGAGACAGCAGAGGATTCAGCTCTGGATGAGGAACTTTCGTCTGTGCCCATGAAAGCCTTTGAGGGTGCGGCTCAGGATGGCATCGGGCTGGATGCTTCCGTGCTTGCAATGAATCCTGATGCGAACGCTGGAAACGGAAATTCCTGAACCACATAAGAATACCCATAAAATGAAACGATACCGTCTGTGACGCGTCCAAGGTGCGGACATGTCATCGGCGGTATTTTTATAGATATATTTATATAAATAATGGAATGATAAGCTGTGATCTGGCCAGCGATTTGAAATCGCACGAGCAAATGGTCGTGCGCAGAAAAATAAAAAGATCAGAATGACCACAGAACTTATAGCAATATAAAAAGAGAATCTGGAAAAATAAAATGCAAGCGCGCATGGCAGCGGCAGACTGTGCAGCTTTGTAATTTGTAAGTCCATAAAAAGATTGTAGCACCAAAATACTAATGAGACACAAAAATATAAAAAACGCAAAAGTTGAATCATACGGTATTACAGATGACTGCAGATCCGCAGGTCGCAGAAAAAGGCCAGATTCAGGAAAATAGAGATTTTTCGCTTCCCTGCATTTCGCATAACGTGCATTATACGAAAATTATGCAATCAAAAAATAAGACCGCCCTTCTCTTCTGGTTATGAGTTCAGCGGTCTTAAAATACTGATGGCTGTATGGTGTTGGGTTCAGAATGTTATTGCTTCTTCTCCCTTGGTGATGCTATGCTGATACTTTTTAATTTAAAGTGAACCCGGCAAGCTGCTCGGCCTGCGGCTGTGTGCCAAAGTATGCACAGATTGCTTCGTAATAAATGCGGGCTGTTTTTTTACAACCTTCTTCGCTGCCGAACTGTGCAACATCTGCTTCATTCGTTACAAAGCATTGCTCTGCCAGCACTGCCGGACAATTTACATCTTCCAGCAACGTAAAGCTTCGCTCTGAACGCACCTCGGTGTGGGTACTTTCCACCAGTTGCTTCTGATCGTTTTCCAGATAATAAATGTATCGGACTCCCCCGCGCCCACGCAGAGATGCTCCTGCAGCCTGCATTCCTTTGGCAAGCAGCTGCGCAAAGTAAAAGCTTTCCTGATGCCAAGTCCGGCCCGGCACTGCCGGATAGCACTCAAAGCCGGATGCAGTGGAGCCATTTGCAGCTGAGTTGCCGTGGATGGAAAGCAGCAGCTGCGGTGCCTGTTCGTCCGCTCTGGCGGCACGCTGGGCGGGCGTAGCGGTTTCATCAAAGCTGTCACGGGTCTGCAGCGGAATAAAATTAGAGTCCTGCTGCAGCAGCCGGATCAGTTCCGAGGCGGTTGCTGCGGTCATATCTTTTTCTTCGATCACTCCCCTTGCACCCGGGTCTGCTCCACCGTGCCCAGCATCGATCACCACGCGGTAAGGCGGATCACCGACCTGCGGACGGAATTCTTCACCGGCGATGCTTTCCGCTGGCTGAGCTGTCTGCAGAGTCAGCGCTGCATGCCAGAGTGAGCTGCCAAACCAGATGCCCACTGCACAAAAAAGCAGAATGACCGTATTTTTGAGCACATGAGAAGTCTGTTTTCGTCTTTTTGAGTGCGCGGCATTGGAATATCGTTTTGCCATTTTGGCTTACATCCTTATATTAGCATTCTTTATAGAATACGATCCTGCTCTGCAAATTCCTTCAATGTGAGAAAAAGCTACCCGAAAAATCCTTCGGATAGCTTTTTCTTTATTTCAGCTCTACCACGGTCACGCCGCTTTCACCCTCGCCATAACGGCCCAGACGGAAGCTTTTGACCATGCGGTTGCCGCGCAGATGCTTGTGGATAGCTGTGCGCAGCGCACCGGTTCCATTGCCGTGGATCAGATAAACCACTGTCTGTCCGTTCAGGATGGCACGGTCGATAAAGGAATCCACCTCCGGCAGCGCTTCGTCCACCGTCAGGCCCAGCAGATTGCATTCCATCTTGGCGGAACGCTGTACCCTCTCTACCCTGCCGTTCGGGCGGTTGGCATCGCCGGTCAGGCGGGAATAGCGCTGCTGTGCTTTAGTCTGCGGTTTCTTTTCCTTGACCAGCTTTTCCGGCTGTTTCAAGCCCTTGAGCGGAACTTTGGTCTTGATGATGCCTGCACGCACCAGAACATCGCCGTTTTTATCCGGCAGGGCTAATACGGTGGCCAGCTGGTTCAGCTCTGCAATGCAGACCTCCTGCCCTACCTTGACCTCTTTCAGCGGCACAAATTCCTTGACGGGGTTATGCACCGCCTCGGAGCCGATAAACAGCTTTTCCGATTCTTTTTTGGCGATCTCGCGGGCGCGCTGAGCTTTCTGCTGGGTGCTCATGCGCTCGTCCTTCTGCAACTGACGCAGTTCATCGGTCAGGGCGTAAGCCTGACTTTCCACCTGCTGTGCCAGCGCACGAGCCTTGGCACGGGCAGCTTCCAGTTCATTTTCGCCCTGACGGATCAGCTCATCACGCTTTTTCTGCGCGGCTTCCAGCTGGTGGGAAGCTTCATTTTTCAGCTCTTCCACCTCGTTCTGGCTTTCCTTCAGCTGCAGCTTCAGATCATCCAGCTGTCCCAGAACGGCATCCAGACGCTTATCCTCTGCGGAAAGATGCTGCTGTGCCGCTTCGATCACGCGCTCCGGGATGCCCAACTTTTCGCTGATGAGGAACGCATTGGATTTGCCCGGCACGCCGACGCTCAGCTTATAGGTCGGGCGCAGCGTTTCCAGATCAAACTCACAGCTGGCATTGACAACGCCCTTGGTTTCCAGAGCAAACACCTTCAGCTCAGCGTAATGAGTGGTGGCCATCAGCAGCACGCCGCGGCGGCGCAGCTCTTCAATGATGGCCACAGCCAGCGCAGCACCTTCGGCGGGGTCGGTACCGGCACCAAGCTCGTCCAGCAACACCAGTGTGTGCGGCATGGCAAGCTCCAGAATGCCGGTGATCTTTTTCATATGACCGGAGAAGGTGGAAAGGCTCTGCTCAATGCTCTGTTCATCGCCGATATCCACCAGAAATTCGTCAAATACGCAGATCTCGCTGCGCTCGTCAGCCGGGATCAGGAAGCCGCACTGCGCCATGGCGCACAGCAGGCCCGCTGTTTTCAAGGTGACAGTTTTGCCACCGGTGTTCGGTCCGGTGATGATCAGCGAATCGTAATCTCTGCCCAGAGCAATATCCACAGGCACGCACTTTTTAGGATCGATCAGCGGGTGGCGCGCACGGATCAGCGAGAAGGAATCGTCGGTGCGGACAGCAGGCTTGAATGCCTTGAGATCCAAAGCCAGCCGTGCCTTTGCCAGCAGAACATCGATCTCCAGCATAGCCTTGTAGCTGTACTGGAACTGCGGCTCAATGGCGGCCACCTGTGCGGTAAAGGCCACCAGAATGCGCTCGATCTCCTGCGCTTCCTGCGCACGGTACTGCAAAATGCGGGCATTGGCTTCCACAACGGCCTGCGGCTCCACAAAGACGGTGGCTCCGGTAGACGAAACATCATGAATAATGCCGTTCACCTCACCGCGGTATTCGCTCTTGACCGGCACAACATACCGGCCATTGCGCATGGAAACCACGCTTTCCTGTAGATACTTGGAAGTATCCATATTGCGGACCATGCTCTCCAGACGGTCACGGATGCTGTTCTCCGTTGCGCGGATCTTTTTGCGCAGATCGTTCAGGGTATAAGAGGCCGTGTCTGCCATGGCATCCGGTGCCAGAATGGCGCTGGAGATCTGCTGTTCCAGGCCCGGCTGCGGTGCCAGCGCATAGAACAGATCGTCTGTAGGCAGAGCGTCGTGCTCCGAAGCACCATACCAGCTTGAAAGATTCTGAAAATTGCGCAGTGCACCAGCCACCATCAACAGCTCGCCCATTGAAAGTACGCCGCCTTTTACGGCGCGGGCCGCCAGCTGACTGACATTCTCCACGCCGCCAAAGCGCGGGGAGCCGTTTTTGATCAGCAGGGTGTTGATGGCATCGGTCTTTTCCAGCGCATAGCGCACCTCGTCCGGGTCGCACTGCGGCTGAGTGGCAAGCAGCATTTCGCGCGCTTCCTTGCACACGCAGCCCTCTGCGGCACGGGCGATGATCTTATCCAGTTCCAGAGTTTTTAAGTAACTTGTTTCCATAGGTTCCCTTTATGCTCAGGGCAGCAGGGTCTTTAAAAAGTCATAGCTTTTCAAAGGCTTGTCCATGTGGGTCAGTGCATAGCGCTCTGCCACTGCGGAAAGCTTTTCCAGACTGCCCACAGAAATTTTGAATGCAAATATTTTTTTGTCGTCCACAAGGCAGATGTGCCGCAGCGCATACAGTGCGCCCTGATCAAGGTTGCAGGTCTTTCCTGCTTTTGCGGCGCAGTCTGCACAGAGCAGATGGCCTTCCTGCACATCCAGATAGAACGCAGCACCATCATAGGCGCTGCAATCGCGGCAGCACACGATCTGCGGCATAAAGCCGCACTCGCTCATTGTGCGCAGTTCAAACACGGCCTTGATCACCCGCAGATCCGTTTTGCTCTCGCTGATCATATAGAAACAGTTGAGTAGCAGCCGAAGCTCCCGCTGTGCCTCCTGCCCGGTGGGCGAAAGGGTCATTGCCATTTCAGCCATATACATGGCAAGGCTCATGCCCTCAATACTGGACGAGATGCCGTGAAAGACATTTTTTACTTCCGCTTCCCGCACAGTGTACATGTTGCGGCCCGGCACCAGTGTGAACTCGGAATAGCAGAACAGCCCGCACGCGCTGAACAGCTTGCTCTTCAGCCGCAGGCTGCTCTGCGCTGCTGCCGAGATCACGCCCAGTTCCGGTGTCAGGATCGTCAGAATGCGGTCCGACTCCTTATAGCGGGTCTCCTTCAGCACCAGACCCGTGGTTACAAAGGCTTCCATTTTCTTGGTCCTCTGCCGGGGTTTCTTCCGGCCGCTGTTGTTTATAATCGAGATAACGAAGAATGTTTCCCGTGCAGGCAAACGCCTGCCAGCTTGCTTGTGCATCCATTTGCAGCACCTCTTCCCTGTTACGGATAGTGTCAGGTTTATTTTAACCGTTCATCCAAGGGAATTCTGTCCTGCTTTGGCAAGTGTCAGCGGTTATTGGTGTTCTGCTTGAAGCCAAAGTTGTTCAGCAGGAACTCGTTATCACGCCAATCGGATTTTACCTTTACCCAGCACTGCAGATTGACGCGGCAACCCAAAAACTCTTCGCAGTCTGCACGGGCAGCACTGGCAATTTTTTTCAGCATTGCACCGCCTTTTCCAATGACCATGCCCTTGTGGCTTTCGCGCTCGCAGTAGATATTTACATCAATATCGATCAGGTCGATACCCGGGCGCTCTTTGAAGCGCTCCACCACAACAGCAATGCCATGGGGGATCTCGTCGCGCATGAACAGCAGGGCCTTTTCACGGATGACCTCCGCCACAAGCTCCTTTTCCGGCATATCCGTGTAGGCATCATCATCAAAATAATGCGGGCCTTCCACAGCATAGCGGCTCAAAGCATCGAACAGCACTTCGCAGCCGTCGTTATCACGGACGCTGATGGTGTAGATATCGCCGAATACACCCAATGCCTTCAGCTCTTCTTTGCGGGCTTCCAGATCAGCAGGCTCCTTGACAAGGTCGGTCTTGTTGATGACTGCAATTGCCGGGCCGCCGCTGCTGCGCAGCATATCCACCAGCACCATTTCCGATTCATTCAGTGCGCCGTAAGGCTCAAACAGCATCATGGAAACATCCACATCTGCAATGGAATCGCTGGCAGTCTTATCCATCCGTTTACCCAGTTTGTTGCGCGCCTTGTGCACACCGGGTGTATCCAGCAGCACATACTGCAGCGGCCCGCGGGTGATCACGCCGGTAATGCGGGTACGGGTGGTCTGCGGCTTGGAAGTGACGATGGCTACCTTTTCGCCAACCAGAAGGTTGGTCAGACTGGATTTGCCAACATTGGGACGGCCAATGACAGCCACAAAAACGGAAGAAGTATCATAATGCCCCTGAATGGGTGTAGCGTTACTCAAAATCTAGCTCCTGTCTGTATTGTGCGGCAACCGCACGGTGAATCAATTACTCGGTATAGCTTACGGTGCGCGGCAGGCCCAGCTGCAGCAGAACAGCTTCCTCTTTCTCACGCATCCGCATGGCTTCCAGACCGCCATTTTCGTGGTCGTAGCCCAGCAGGTGCAGCATGGAGTGCACCGTCAGGAACGCTACCTCACGCTGCAGCGGATGGCCGTAGAGGTTTGCCTGCTCCTGTGCACGCTCCATACTGATGACGATGTCACCCAGCATTTTGCAGCCGTTGTTCTCGTCAACATCATATTTGCCGTCTACACCCAGAGGGAAGCTCAGCACGTCGGTGGGCATGGGCTTGTTGCGGTACTGGTTGTTCAGCTCAGCAATGGCGGCGTTATCCACAAAGGTCACGCTGATCTCTGCAGGAGCTTCAAAATGCTCATACTCCAGCACGGCATTACAGGCACGGCGGATGAGAATGCGCAGACCGGAAGGAACCTTGACGGCCTTCTGTGAATTGGTGATCAAAACTTTATTGGACATAAATCAGTCCACTCCTTTCTGTTTTTGATGTCTTTATATGAATTCTGGTGATTTTATTTTTCAGGGTGTGCAGCCTTTTCGTAAGCCTTGATAATTTCCTGCACAAGACGGTGGCGCACAACATCTTTCTCAGTAAAATAGCACTGTGCAATCCCATTTACATTTTTAAGCACGTGCAGTGCATCCACAAGACCGCTGCGGGTGCGTTCCGGCAGATCGATCTGGGTCACATCACCGGTAACCACCACCTTGGAGCCGACACCCATACGTGTGAGGAACATTTTCATCTGCTCCGGTGTGGTGTTCTGTGCCTCGTCCAGAATGATAAAGGAATCATCCAGTGTGCGTCCGCGCATATAGGCAAGCGGTGCAACCTCAATGATCTGCTTTTCCACAAGGCGCTCGTAAGTTTCGGCACCCAGCATATCAAACAGGCCGTCATACAGCGGGCGCAGATAAGGGTCTACCTTCTGCTGCAGATCACCGGGCAGAAAGCCCAGCTTTTCACCTGCTTCCACTGCCGGGCGGGTGAGCACGATGCGGGAAACATCCTTGGCTTTAAAAGCCTTTACCGCCATGGCAACGGCCAGATAGGTTTTGCCGGTACCCGCCGGGCCAACACCAAAGGTGATGGCATTGGTGCGGATGGCATTGAGATATTCCTTCTGGCCCAGTGTTTTGGGCCGGATCGGCCGCCCCTTGACCGTTACGGTAACAAAATCTTCGGTCAGTTCCTTGACCCGTTTTTCTGCTCCGTCGTGCGCCAGACTGATGCAGTAGCGCACGGTCTGGTCTTCCAGCGGTGTATGATTCTCGATCAGAAGCAGCATTCCCTCCACAGCGCGGCTGGCCGCAGCAACATTGGCCGGTTCGCCTGAAAGCCGCAGCTGCGTGCCCCGGCAGACCGCCGTAACAGAAAATTCGTTCTCCAGCAGACGGATGTTCCGGTCGCAGTTGCCAAAAACAGCTGCGGCGACCTCTACACTATCCAGTTCAATATTCTTTTCTGCCATGTGCTCCTCCTGAAAGGATATATTTTAATGCTTCTATTGTACCACCAAAATCTCGAGAAGAAAACTGTGAAAAGTAAACAAAATATTTTCATCCGTTCCATCGGTTTTTTCATACGCCAAGGCAGCTGCCCATGCAAAGCGTCAGCGGCAAAAAAGAAAATGCAGAAACAGGAATGCATCCTGTACGAATGATCTTGTCAAGACCTTTTGTGCCACAACCACAGAGAAAAACAAAACATATCTTTGGCCAAAAAGGCAATAGCAAACTTTTCCCCTGCGTGCTACAATAGCAAGCGTTGTGCGGCTTGCACCCGGCCGGCCGCTCCGGAATGCTGAAATCAAAGGAGAAGGAACCATGGAACAACTTTTTCTGATGCCCGGTGAAGAACGCTGCGAACGCTTAAAGGATGGCAACGGTATTCCGAGAGTTCACTACTCCTATCGCTCGATGCACGGTGCATTCTTCGACTGCGAGAGCCGCAGTTTGGAGGAAGCACAGCGCCTGTGTGAGGACTGGCTGGTAGGTCAGGACCGCTGCTACCGCAACTGAAATAGAAACCTCCGCTTCCCTGTCGGTACTGCCGCCGGGAAGCGGAGGTTTTTGCTTTATACAGTTTTATTTCCACAGTTGAGCGCAGACAAGTTCCAGCACACTGCCCGCGATGCAGCGGGCCTTATCCGAAATGAGAAAACAGTTGGAAAGTTCCTCTTTGCGGGGGTCTATATCGGCCACCTTAAAACCGGGCGTTACCGGATAACTGCTGCGCAGAAGTCCGCGCAGAATGCCCGTGATCTGCGTGGTCACAGAGATCATGGCACCATCTGCCGTGCGGATCTGCGCAATGGTCTCACCCGCTTCCACGATATCTCCAATTTTGCGGAGATCCATAAATATACCGGCCGTGCCGGCATGGATCACGCGCTCTTTGCCGTAGCCTCCAACGATTCCGGGAATGCCGGTATCAGGGATGGCACTGCCATCCCGAATGATGCGTCCCAGCCGGTGGCCGCGTTTGGTCTCCACCACCACATCCACATCCTGCCCGGCCGTGAAACCGGGGCCGAGTGCAATGGTCAGGGGTGCCATATCCCGCGTTGTGCCAAGATTCTTTTTGGCAAGGATCGCATCCACAAGGACATCCGGCTTTGCCGGCGCAATGCTTTTGCCTTGCGGGTCCACCAGAACAGGAACGGCATTCTGTTTCCAGATTTCTTCTGCCTGCGCCAGAGTTTCGATCCGTACCGCACGCAGACCTTCAACGGCGGTCTCACCTTCATAAACGGCTTCGCACAGAGAAACCTGCCGCCGGATCGCCGCCGGATGCTCCGCTTCCAGCACCAGCACACGCAGGCCTGCGCTCCACAGCCGGTGAATGGTGCCGGTAGCAAGGTCGCCGCCGCCGCGCACAAGGATCAGTGCATCCTTCTTCATTTGATCTCCTCTCCGGGCTGGAGTCGAGTCAATACGATCTCCATAGACCCACCGCAGGCAGCAATTGCTGCATCATCATTTTTGCCGTCTGCCGAAAAATGCAGCCGTTGATACGCCGGAGCCGCTCCCGTCAGCATTTCCTGTGCAGCCAGAATGGTGCGGTGCTCCATAATACCGCCGCCCACGCTGCCCACAATAGAGCCGTCTGTGCGAACCAGCATTTTTGCGCCGATTTCCCGCGGCGTAGAGCCGTGCCGCGCCGCAATCACAGCAAGCACCGCCTGCTGCCCGGCGGCATCTGTCTGAGCCATGGCTTCCAGAAGGGCAGATGAAAAGCCCTCCGTCTGCGGACGCGCATTCTTGATCGATACGATCTGTGCCAGAATGGAAAGTGCGATCTCCTCTGCCGTCTGTGAGCTGATGGAAAGCCCGATGGGGGCGTACAACGCCTCCACTCTTTCGGCATCGATACCGGCTTCCAGAAGTTGACGGCGCACCAGTGCGGCACGCCCGCGGCTGCCCATCATGCCAACATATGCTGCAGGCTTTCTTAATATCACCTTCAGGCAGTCCACATCAAATGCATGTGCCCGGGTGACGACCACAAAATAAGTCTCTGCGCCGTCAGGTACCTGCGCAAGCGCTTTATCAAACGGCAGGCAGAGCACTTTATCGGCTCCGGCCAGCCGCAGCTGCTGTGCATATTCCTCGCGGTCATCCATTGCAAGGACCGTCAGGCCCAGCAGCTTTGCAAGCTGCACAACGGCTGCAGCCACATGTCCACCACCGCAGACTACCAGCTGCGGCACCGCGCCAAAGCGCTCCGCAAAGATGTCTGTGCCTGCAACAGAGTGGATACCAGCTGCTGTGCAGCCCTGCAGTTCTGTCAGGTGCTGCAGCAGTACGGTACTGTCTCCCCTCTGCCACACAGGCCTGCCCTCCAGCAAAAGCAGCTGGCTCCCCGCGGCATCGCCCTCTAACTGGGCCACCATCGTCCAGCCGCCCGCAGAACGGGCTTTTTGCAGCATTGTATAAAGCGGCATTTTACCCATGCGTCATTCTCCTGTTTTATCTTTATTATTACTGTTCTACTGCTGCAGCCTGATCGTAACGTGCCGGGTCCAGCCGGTTCTGCCACTGCTCAAATTCTTCCGGCAGCATCCGCCAGGCAAGGCCGCAGCCTGCGGAGATCTCGCGCGGCAGTGGGATGAGCCTGCCCGGAACCTTCTCCGCAAGGCACTGCTTTTCCCATTCCATGGCATCCAGCGTTGTGCGGAATGAAAGAACAATATAAGTTTTTTTGATGCGCATATCAGATCTCCTGTGCAAGCTCCTGAACAGCGGCTGCGGTCTGAAGCACTTCGGCTTCCGTATTGAAATGCGAAAAGCTGAACCGTACCACGCCCTGTTCCACCGTGCCCAGCGCTTTATGCATCAGCGGTGCACAGTGCGCACCGGCACGCACACAGATGCTGTAGTCCTCCCACAGAATATCTGCAATGCGGGCTGAATCTTCGTCTCCGATGTTGAGCGAGATAATGGGAGCGTGCAGCGCCATTTCCGGGTCGCCGTAGATCTTCACGTTCGGCAGATCTCGAATGTTTTTATAAAAGAGCGCCGCCAGTGCAGTTTCTTTTGCACACAGCGTTTCCACACCCTGAGCCAGAATCCATTCCACACCGGCACACAGGCCCGCCAGACCCGGAACATTGAGCGTCCCGGCTTCCAGAGCGGTGGGCATCTGTGCGGGATGCTGTTCATCAAAGCTGTGTACGCCGCTGCCTCCCACTACCAATGGCTGGATGGAAAGCCCCGGGCGTACATACAAGCCGCCTGTTCCCTGCGGGCCAAGCAGCGCCTTATGTCCGGTGAAGCATAGCACATCAATGCCCAGTGCCTGTACGTCAATGGGCTGTGAACCCGCCGTCTGGGCCGCATCCACGATCAGCAGCAGGCTGTGCCGGTGCGCAAAACCCGCTGCTTTTGCAAGATCCGTTCCGTTGCCGGTCACATTGGAAGCACCTGTTACGACCAGCGCTTTTGTATTGGGCTGAACCAGCTTATCCCAGTCATTATATTGCAGCCGTCCACGCTCATCCACGCCTGCAAAACTGAACTGCAAGCCCTGTTCCCGCAGCCGGTAGAGCGGCCGCAGAACAGAGTTATGCTCACATACCGTTGTGATGATATGATCGCCCGGTGCAAAAAGGCCCCCCAATGCAATGTTCAAGGCCTCCGTTGCATTTGCCGCAAAGGCAATACAGGACGGGTCTGGTGCGTGGAGGAGCTTTGCCATTGCGCACCGCGCAGCATAAACAAGACGGCTTGCGTGCAGCGTTGGCCCATGGGCACCCCGTCCCGGATTGCCTGCCGTGCGCATTGCGTCCAGCACAGCCTGCTCTACCTGCGGCGGCTTGCGCAGGGTCGTGGCAGCGTTATCCAGATAGATCACGGTTTCACCACGTTGCCTGCCTGCGTCAGCTTTTCCACGATGGTGTACATGTTGGTCACACTGCCAACAGCAAGCTTTTCGGTCAGGCCATAGAAATTCAGGCAGGTGCCGCAGGTCATGATCTCCACGCCCTGTGCTTCCAGTGCCTTCAGGTCATCCAGCATGGGCGAACCCTCACAGGTCAGGGACGCGCCGCCGTTATAGAACAGCACTGTTTTGGGCAGCTGATCCTGCTGGGTAAGTGCGAACACAAAGGCCTTGAGCAGGGACTTGCCAAGGTCATCTGCGCCAATGCCCATTTTATCAGAGCTGATGGCAACCACCGTGTCCGTGCGGGTGTCCGGTGCACAGGCCGGTGCTTCTTCAGTGGGTGTTTCGGACGCTTCGCCGACCGTGAACAGCACGCGGTATTCCCGCTCGGCCAGCTTTTCGGCGCTGTACTGATAACCTTTCTGCTGGGCCATTTTGGTAAGGTTCTGCACGGCGATCTCATTATCCACCAGCACTTCCACCTCACCGGCACCCTTCAGTTCAGAGATCGCCTTTTTGGCTTTTACAACGGGCAGCGGACATGCGTCACCACGGGCATCAACTTTCAGCATCATAATTGTAGGCCTCCATCAGTATTTTACAGTGATTTCCTGTTCGGTTTTGGGTATGATCTCACCCACGATCTTTGCGGGCAGGCCAGCGGCCTGCAGCTCTGCTTCCAGCGCATTTGCTTCTTCTGGCAACACGGCCAGCAATAGTCCGCCGGAAGTCTGTGGGTCAAACAGCACCTCTTCCATTGCAAACGGCACATTTTCAAAAGTGACATATGGGCCGGTATGGTTGCGGTTGCGCTGTCCGGCAGCGGTATACAAAAAATCATCTGCCGCTTTTTCGGCTCCCGGTAGAACCGGCACCATCCGTGCATCAATGATACAGGAAAGCTTTCCGCCCATCATCTCGTGCAGATGGCCCAGAAAACTGAAACCGGTCACATCGGTTGCCGCGTGGACCGTATACTTTCGGCTGATCTCGGCAGCGTTTTTGTTCAGCGTTGTCATGGACGCAATGGCACCGGCCATATCTTCCGGTGCCGCTTCGCCCACACGGTTTGCCGTGCAGATCAGGCCCACGCCCAGAGCTTTTGTTAAAATCAGCTTGTCACCGGGCTTGCCGGAATCATTCGTATACATTTTTTTCGGGTCCACAAGGCCAGTCACCGAAAGTCCGTATTTCACACCGGTATCGGCAATGGAATGCCCGCCCGCAAGGCTTCCGCCCGCTTCGGCCACCTTCTTGGCTCCGCCGCGCAGAATCTCGCCCAGAATGTTCAGATCCATGCTCTCCGGGAAGCAGACAAGGTTCAGTGCAGTCTTAACCTCGCCGCCCATGGCATAGACATCACTCAGGGCGTTGGCCGCTGCGATCTGGCCGAAGGTATAGGGGTCATCCACCATCGGCGGGAAAAAATCCACTGTCTGTACCAGCGCGATATCATCTGTTATGCGGTACACGGCGGCATCATCCCGGCTGTCGTACCCGACCAGAAGGCTCGGGTCTCTTGCACCGCGCGGCAGCTTTTCCAGAATACGGCTCAGCGCTCCGGCTCCCAGCTTTGCGGTACATCCGCCGCCGGTGCAGAACACGATCTTGCCTTCTTTGCTCATGCACGTTCTCCTTTCTCGAAATGAGACATAGCGCAGGAAATCCGATAAATTTTTTTCAGAATATCAGCCACCTGCCGGGCCAGGGCAGCCTGCTCTTTTGTATCGACCTGATTGAGTACAACATAAAAGCTGCGATTCCCTACAGCCTTCCTTCCACCGGCTTCACTTGCAAGCAGATTTGCCAGAAGTTCCGGTGTCAACTGCGCATCCTGCGGAACACAAAGCAGCTCTGCGGCAAGCTCTGCCCGGAAACAGACCTCCCGGAGCGGATGCCTCAACGCAGAAAGCCCTGCTACGGCCAGAACCGTATCGCACTGCGGTAAAAGCACCGGCTCGTGCGCAGCGGGTGCCTTGCAGGGCATCCGTTTTGCGCCGTCCGCTTCAATGAGCACGATATCTGCAAGGGTCATCCAGCGCTCCAGCTGTGCCTGCGGCGGGGCCGTCAATTTGCCGCCGTGTGCAGCGGTTCCAGCCACGGCATAACTGCCGCACTTCCACAGACGGAAAAGCTCTGCATCCGTCTGTGCCCAGACCCCGCCGGGCGGCTGCATAATATGGGTGGTGGTAGCGGCCAATACCCGCCAGCCCTTGCGGGCGCAGTGCGCAGCCAGATTGTACATCAGTGTGGTCTTTCCGCCGCCGCCCACCAGAGAAATAACATGTCCCTTCTCCGCAAGAAACGGAAAAATTTTTTCGTCGATCATTTCTGCTTTTCTGCAACTGCCATGGCGATTTTTTCCGGTGTGATGGGCAGCTCATAGAACCGGGTGCCGATAGCGTTATAGATGGCATCGGAAATGGCAGGCAGCGGTGTGTTGATGACGACCTCGCCGATGGACTTTGCGCCAAAGGGTCCGTTGGGTTCATAGCTACTCTCGAATTCAACCTTGATCTTGCCCACATCGGTGCGAGCCGGAATTTTGTACTGGAACAGAGAGTTCTCTTCCGGGTAGCCATTTTTATCGTAGGTGATGTTTTCGGTCAGAGTCATGCCGATGCCCTGCAGCAGACCGCCCTCAGCCTGCACACGGGTCAGGTTCGGGTTGATGGGCGTGCCGCAGTCCACACAGGCATCAAATTCCAGCAGCTTTACCTCGCCGGTCTCAGTATCCACTTCCACCTCAGCAGCACCAACCATGAACGGCGGCGGCGACAAAGGCGAAGTATGCGTTTCGGTGGCTTCCAGCGGAACCATGTGGCCGAACTGAGAAGCATACGCGATCTCGCTCAGAGACTTTTTCTGTGTGGGATCTTTGCTCTTGAAAACATCTTTTCCATCAAATTCCACCTCGTCCTCGGTGCATTCCAGCAGCTCTGCGCCCAGCTTGCAGATCTGGCCGCGCAGCTTCATGGCACACTTTTCGGTGGCCTTTCCGGTAACGTAAGTGGTACTGGACGCATAGGAGCCGGAGTCATAGGGCGAGGTATCCGTATCAGCTCCGAAGACCGTGATATTGTCCAGCGGGCAGTCCAGCACTTCGGCGGCGATCTGCGCCAGTGTAGTGTCACAGCCGGTGCCCATGTCGGCCGCACCGATCATCAGGGTGTAGAAGCCGTCGTCATTCAGTTTCAGGGTGGCACTGCCCACATCCATGCCGGAAATGCCGGAGCCCTGCATCGCCATGCCCATACCGACAGCGCGCACCTTGCTGTTGCCCATATCACGGGCAGGGTATTTGTGCTCCCAGTCGATCATATCCCGCACCTTGACAAGGCAGCGGTCCAGCGCGCAGCTGGTGTTGACAGCCCCATAGTAGGCGGGCATCACATCGCCCTCCTGTACGGTGTTTTTCAGCCGCAGCTCAAAGGGGTCCATATTCAGCTTATGAGCCAGTTCATTGACAGCAGATTCTACGGCAAACAGTCCCTGCGTTGCGCCGTAACCGCGGTAAGCACCGGCAGACATGTGGTTCGTATACACCACATCACTGATAAAGCGGAAGGCTTCTGCCTTGCCGTACAGCGGGATGGACTTGTGACCGGAAAGGCCCACGGTCGTAGGGCCATGCTCACCGTAAGCACCGGTATTGGAAAGGGTGTACAGATCAATGCCCTTCACAACGCCGTCCTTCGTGGCACCCAGCCGCACATGGATCTCCATTTCGTGACGCGGCGAGGATGCAATCTGGCTTTCCACACGACTGAAAATGATCTTGGAGGGCTTTTTGGTCTTCCAAGTCACAAAAGCCGGATATACCTCACTGACCGCCGTCTGCTTGGCACCAAATCCGCCGCCGATGCGGGGCTTTGCCACGCGCACCATGGATTTGGGAATATGCAGTGCGTTCGCAATATTGCGCCGTGCATGGAACACGATCTGCGTGGAGCTGAGCACATTCAGCCGCCCATAGGTATCAATGGAGCAGTAGGTGCGGAAGGTCTCCATCATGGCCTGCTGGCAGGCCTTGGTGTGGTAAATGTGGTCAATGACTACATCGCTGGCCGCCAATACAGCATCGATATCGCCGGAACCACTCTCATCGTGGGCGCAGAGGTTGCGTTTGTTGTCGGCTCCCACCGGGCACAGACTGGCCCAGTTGTCCTCCGGATGCACCAGAATGGGGTTGTCCTTGGCAGTGTGATAGTCCAGCACTGCTTCCAAAACCTCATATTCCACCTTGATGAGCTTGAGAGCCTTATCCACGCACTTTTCGTCCTTACCGGCCACAATGGCCACCACATCGCCCACAAAGCGCACATGGCGGTCAATGAGCAGGCGGTCACGCGGACTGGCTTCCGGATAGGTCTGGCCAGCCTGCGTGTAGCGCGGCGCATCCTGCGGCACATCCTCCCATGTAAAGATTGCCTCGATGCCGGGCACCTTTTTTGCTACAGCCGTATTGATCGTTTTGACGATGGCATTTGCGTGCGGAGAGCGCAGCAGCTTTACAATCAGGCAGTCCTGCGGGATCACATCGTCCATATAGACGGGCTGGCCGGTGACCAGCTGCATGGCATCCTTTTTACGGAAAGGCTTGTTGATGGTACTCATTCTGCGGCCTCCTTCTGCTTTTTCCATGCCAGAAAGTTCATGATGCCGCGCAGCTGGCCCTCATAGCCAGAGCAGCGGCAGAGGTTGCCGGAGAGATATTCCTTCACTTCTTCCTCACTGGGGTACGGATTCTCGCGGAAGAGGGCCAGCGCGTTCATGATAAAGCCCGGGTTGCAGAAGCCACACTGCTCTGCACCCTGATCCGCGATAAAGCCGCCGAATTCCGCGGCTTCTTCCTGCAGGCCTTCCAGTGTGGTAATGCTGTGGCCGCTGGCACGCGCTGCCAGTACCGAACAGGACAACACCGGTTTCTCGTCCAGAAACACCGTGCACAGACCGCAGTTGGAGGTCTCACAGCCGCGCTTGACGCTCTTGCAGCCGTGGGCACGTACAAAATCGATCAGCAGCATATCTGCAGCCACATCCTCTGTGACCTTGATGCCGTTCAATGTAAGAGTGATCTGCATTTAATTTTCCTCCTGTGCCGTGCGTGCTTCCAGTTCCAGAACAGCACGCTTTGTCAGAACGCCTGCCAGATGGCGGCGGTACTCGGCATTGCCGCGCATATTGGAGCCAGTGACAATTTTTTGCTTTACTTCATCGGCAAAGTTCTGCGCCAGTTCCTGCGCAGAAACACCCGCCTTTGCCGGCAGCTCAAACAGCACAGCCTTGAGCGGCCGCGCACCGATCGCAATGCGATAGCTGCCGTTTTCCAGACGGGCGGCAGCGCAGGTAAGCACCGGGATATCAGTCTGGCTGTTGCGCACGGACTGATAGAAAAATTCTGCTTCTTCCTTTTTAACGATCAGCCGCACAAGGATGTCCCGGTCATAGGGGCGCTCAGCATACTCCTGCAGGGATATGATTCCACCCTTGTACAACTCCACCGAACAGTCCATGGCCATAAACAGCGTGAGCACATCGGAAAAGCCGAACCGGCTGTAGATGCTGCCACCCACAGTTGCCAGATTGCGCAGCTGCACGCCCACGATATGCCGCAGCGCTTCCTTTACTGCGCCATGGGTATACGCAGCAAGACCGGCGTGCTCTTCCAGCTGGCGCAGTGTAACCATGGCACCAATGGAAAAGCTGCCCTCGGTCTCCTCTATGGTGTCCAGTCCCAGACCGGACAGGTCGATGGCTGTACCGACATTGATGTTCTCCATTTTGAGCCAGATCATGCCGCCCAGCACACGGTTGGCCTTTTTCTGGTTCAGCTGCCACGCTTCTTCCAGACTTTCGGCCTGCTTATATTCTCGGATCGTCATCATAGATGCAGGTTCCTCTCTCTTTTTTTCTCTGTTCTTTTATTTTAACACAGATTTCGATATAATACTATTGTGAATTCGTTTCAGAAAGAGTGGTACTATATGAAAGAACTTCTTCCGGTGGGCTGTGTCATCATGGCGTCCGGGGTAAGCCACCGTTTTGGTTCCAACAAGCTGCTGGCAGATTTCTGCGGGGAGCCGATGCTTTGCCGTGCATTTGCGGCGACCGATACTCCAAAGCTTTCGGCCCGCATCGTGGTGACACGTTCGGACGAAGTTGCGCAGCTTTGCCGCTCCCGCAATGTTCCGGTGCTGCTGCACGATCTGCCTGGCCGAAACGATACGGTGCGGCTGGGTCTTTCTGCGCTGCTGGAACAGGTTCCGGAGCTTTTTGGCTGCATGTTCCTGCCGGGAGACCAACCGCTTTTGTGCCGCGAGACAGTGGAAGCCATGGCAGGCATCTCCGGATGGGATCAAAGGACTCGGCTGGAGCGGCAAAAAGAAACAGAACGGGAGATCTTCCGTCTGGGATTCCGGGTCCGTAACGACCCGTCTCCCCTTACTGGAAGTCCCGTTCTGTTTGAAAAAGGACTTTTTCAGGAACTGCTCACCTTGCCGCAGGGCATGGGCGGAAGTGTTCTGCTTCGGAAATATCCCGCGCATGTTCACACCGTTTACATTGCGGATCGGAATGAATTGGCCGACGCCGACACGCCCGAAGCACTGGCGCAATTGGAAGCACTGGCCCGGCAGAAGCTTTGAGCTTTATACTGCCTTGTCATCCTTCGGCAGCAGCACATTCAGCAGGATCGCCACAAACGCAGCCGGAACGATGCCGGACTCGCCGCAGATCAGCTGGAAAGCGTGCGGAGCCTGTGCCAGAATACCGCTGTTAGCACCCATGCCGTAGCCAACACCCAGAGCCACCGAGACGATGGTAAGCTGACGCGGGGTCATCTTTTCCTTGGTGATGAGCTGGATGCCGCTGACCACGATGGAAGAGAACATCATAACGGCAGCACCGCCCAGAACGGCCTGCGGCATAATGGAGATCAGCGCGCCGAGCTTGGGGATCAGACCGCACAGGATCAGGAAGATGGCGCCGGAGGCCAGAGCCATGCGGTTGACCACCTTGGTCATGGCCACCAGACCCACGTTCTGACTGAAGGAAGTGTTGGGCAGTACGCCGAACAAAGCCGCAAAGGAGGAGCCCAGACCGTCACAAATCACACCGCCGGACAGCTCTTTATCGGTGGGTTCACGATTCATGCCGCCCTCCATGACACCGGAGATATCACCCACAGTCTCAACAGCGGTAACAACGAACATGATCATCACCGGCATAATGGCGCGCATATCAAACACGATCTTGACCGGCATCAGCTTGGGAATGGCAAACCAGGAGGCCTGTGCCACTTTATTCCAGTTGAGCACCCATGCCTTGGTAAACTCTACACCATCGGCAGTGACACCGGTGGTGGGCAGCACCAGACCCATGACAAAAGCCGCAACGTAACCGGCCAGAATGCCGATCAGGATCGCGGAAGAGCTGAGGAAGCCCGTGGTCCAATGCTTGAAGATCAGAATGACCACCAGAACGAACAGGGCCAGCAGCAGATTTTCCATGGAGCCGAAGTCTTTTGCGCTGTTGCCGCCGCCAAAGGAATTGATGCCCACCGAAATCAGCGAAAGACCGATGGAAAGCACAACCGTACCGGTGACGACCGGCGGGAAAAACTTGCGCAGAGGCTTGAGGAAGAAGCCCAGCACGCTTTCAAAGATGCCGCCGATGATGGATGCACCCATAATGGCACCATAGGCCAGCACACCGCCGCCCATGCTGCCGACAACACTGTTGAACACGCCGATAAAACCGGAACTGGTGCCCATGATGATGGGCACGCTACCGCCCACGGGGCCGATGGTGAACAGCTGTACCAGCGTGACTACGCCGGCCACAAACATGGCACTCTGCAGCAGCGTGACCTGCAGATCTGCGAACTCACCACCCGCAATGCCGCAGGCACTGGTGATGATCAGCAGCGGGGTCAGGTTGCCCACAAACATGGCGCAGACATGCTGCAGACCCAGCGGGATCGCCTGTTTCAGGGACATTTTTGCGTCGAACTGATACGCCGACTCTTCGAGCTTGACTTCCTTCAAATGTTCCACTCTCCTCAAATCTTGACAAAAATCATTCTTTTCGACTGCTTTACCAAAAAAGCGGATTTATTATAGCAAAACTGCGTATCCTTGTAAATTAAGTATGACTTTTTCGTGAACGGCTGTTTCCCGCTGAGAAACACAAAAAGCAGGGCGCTTTGTGCGTTTTTTCCGCTTTGGTCGGAAGAATTTCGCGCAGAACTCCTGCTTTTTTGTTTTGTTTTATTTGATTTTTGTGCGATATGGAAATTTTACAGCGTTCTTAGCCCGTAATCTTTTAAACAGCGCTGGATCCCATGCTGAGTGGTGTCGAACCGGATGCCGAAGCGTTCCAGTTTTGTGGTGTCCATCACAAGGTTTCGGCCCCAGCTTTCTTCCTCGATCTGCACAGCGATTCCCAGCGTTTCGGCAAACTGCCGGGCGGTGCATACCATGTTTTCGGCATTGCCGCTGCCAAAATTGTATACGCCGCCGGGCAGCGCCATGGCAGGCTCCAGATTTTCGATCACCTGCCGCACATAGGTCACGCCGCGGTGGTCGTTCCGGGAGAAGCGCAGAGCCTCTCCCTTCAGCGCGGCACGCAGAAGATTCAGCGGCAGATTGCCCCGGATGGGCAGCCCATAGCCGGGCAGGTCATACATCCAACTGGCACGCAGATGGACCGAGTCCGGGCAGAGCTCCAGCACACGCTGCTCTGCTTTCAGCTTGTATTGGCCGTAAATGTTTGCGGGATGCAGGGCCAGTGTTTCCGGCAGCGGCCCCTGCTGCTGCACACCAGCATAGACCTGATCCGAGCTGAATGCCACCAGCTTTGCCTTCGTCTGCTGCGCAGCCCGTGCCAGCCAGACTGGCAGCTCCACATTGGCACGGTAAGCTTCTGCCGGATGCTGCGCACAGTAACTGGTATCGGAAAGAGCGGCGGTGTGCAGGATCACATCCGGATGCAAAGCTTCCACCTGTGCACGGGTGAGAGCTTCATCGGCTGTACAGAAAAAGCCTTTTGGAAGGGCGCAAAGCTCGTACTTTCCCTGCCACTGCTGCAAAATGCGGGAGCCGACAAAGCCGCCTGCACCGGTGATAAGAATTTTTTTCATGATAATTTCCTCCTGCAGGGCAATGAAAAAGTGCCCAGCAGCATGACAGCCTGCCGGGCACAGAAATTTTAAAGGAACAGTTCCAGCACGAACACGACGGCACAGCAGGCCACAGATACCTGAAACAGGCTTGCGCCGAACCAAGCAGCTGCAATGCCTACCACCAGCGCCATGGCACCGGCAGCCGGGCTCTGGGTCGCGTTGACAATGGCCGGGAAGGTCATGACCGCCAGCGTCACATAGGGCACATAATACAGAAACGACTGAATGAAGCGATTTTTGATGGGCTTGCGGATCAGTGTGAGCGGAAGGATGCGGATGGCATAGGATACCAGCGCCATCACTGCAATGTAAATGTAATGATTATGCGTCATGCTCTGCCTCCTGCTCGTCTGGATTTACCGGAAAAAGAACTGCTGCAGCGCTGGAAATGAGCACTGTGAGCAAAATGGTGCGCGTGCCCTCCGAAAGAGCGGAGATACCCGGCAGGTAATTGCACACAAAGCTCAGTGCAAAGCTGATGGCAACAAGTGCAGCTACCACCCTGCTCTTACGCGCCGGAGGAATGATGATGGCAAGGAACATGCCGTAAAGGGCAACGCTCAGCGCACTGACAGCCCGCAGCGGCAGCAGATTGCCCGCAATGATGCCCAACGCTGTACCGATGGCCCAAGCCGGTGCCGCCAGCAGAATGGCACCGTAGGTATAATATGGGTTCAGGCTGCCGGGCCGTGCAATGGTGATGCCAAAAAGCTCGTCTGTCACATCATAACCGATGAGCAGCCTGTGCCAGAAGGGTGTGCCCGGCGCAAAGCGCTGGGCCAGTGCGCAGCTCATGAGCAGATAGCGCGCATTGGCAATCAGTGTGATGATGGCCACTTCCAGATAGGTTGCATTGGCCATGATGATGGCAAATGCAGCGTACTCGCCTGCCGAAGCGTTGTTCAGCAGGCTGACCAGAAAGCCCTGAAACGGGGTAAAGCCTGCCCGGCGGGCCGCAATGCCCAGCGAGAAGGAAACAGCAAAATAGCCCAGCGCAATGGGAACGCCATCCCGCATGCCCTCACAGAAAATCTTTTTGCTGAAAGCCCAAACCGGCCTTTCTGCATTGACAAGCTCCGGGGCAAGGAGCTTACTTTTGGAATTCATCTTTGTTTTTTACTCCTTTCCTATTTCAAACACCGCTTTTTATTATACTCTCACGCACACAGAGAAGAAAGGGCTTTTTCACTTTCTTTTCGGCACAAAAGGAAAACGCCGCCTGAAAAGGCGGCGTTCTTCGTCGATTTATGCACCTGGCACCAGAAAATGCATCGCCTGCGGCAGGACCTGCGTACCGGCTTCCAGCCCATTTGCCGTCAGGATCTGTGCCGGTGACACATGGAACCGTCTGGCAATGCCGAACAACTCCTCCCCTGCCTGTGCATAGTAGATGCGCAGTGCGATCTCCGGGTCCGGAGTCGTCAGCGGTTCGCCCAGCTCAATGCTGCCGATGCCCGGATGTGTGCTCCGGCAGAGGATGGCTCCTTCGGCACGGGCGGTGACCGTCACTTCCAATGTGCCGCCAGTGCAGCTGCACTGGATGTTCTCGGTGCTCAGCCAGCATTCCGGGCTGAACTGTGCACCCGGCGGGGCTTCTACTGCAAGCGGAAAGACAAGCTCCAGTGTTTTTTCGTAGCTTTCCAGCTCGGCAAGACTGTTCTCGGCAAAGGCGGTGGCAACGGCACGCACCGTAAAGGCCCAGCCGTCGCGGTAAGGTGTTACCTGCGCCGGTCCATAAGACACAAAGCAGGCGCGCAGCTGAGCATCCGCATCTGGCAGCGGCCCGGAGGCCGTGGAAGATGCTGTCTCGTTCAGCATACAGGCAAGATCTTCTGCTGCCAATTCCTGCGGCGTGACGGCGGTTTCAAACTGCGTAGAAAAGGCATCCGCTACGTATTGCAGCTGGCAGGGCCGCCATGCGTGCAAATGCATCATCACGCTGGCTGTCAGTTGGCCGCTGGCTTCCTGTTCGCCCTCCGCAAGGGCAAAGCCAACCGGCTCCAGCACGCACATGCATCTGCAGTCCTCTGCCACGCCTTCCAGATCCACCACTTGATTGAACGGCAGGGATGCCGCCTGACTTTGCAGGCTGCTTTCGCCTTCCGCGCGCCAGGCGCATTGGGCACGTACCTCGCCCTTGACCACTGCCTTGCCCGCCAGCAGCTTTACCTCCCGCACGGCGGCGCTGCCGGTAATATCCAGAATGGCTGCGGGCGGCTTTGCAAAAACAAGCTCCCCTTCCACAGTGACCAGCTTTTCCAGCACCGCGGTGCTGCGCACGCCGTTCAGCGTCTGCAATTTCTGTTCAATGCCGCCATCGGCCAGCGCCGTGATCAGTTCCTGTTTATCCTGTGTATGGATAGTAACTACAAGACCATAGGCTCCGCGCACCTCGATGCGGTGCGGGTTTACCGCTCGGCAGTTGAGGTATTCGGTCTGCCCTTCTACCATGGCCATCCAGCTGGTGAAGGAGAATTCCGGCACCTCCAGCTGCTTTGTAAACGGCAGCTTCTGCTCGGTCTGGCAAAGCCCGGCCCCGTCCTCGCCCTGATAAAACACAGTGCAGCGCAGATAGCCTTCCAATGTAAGCCGCCCGGGCTGCAGCTGCTTTTGCAGCACCACCGGTTTTGCAAAGCATTTGACCAGCTTGAACACCGGCGGAAGATAATCTGAAATCAGGATCTCGGTTTCCAGCGGAAGTTCTGCCTTGACGGTGCAGCTCGTGCCTGCCTGCGGCAGTGTATCCCGAAAGATCTTCAGTTCCATGCAGTGTGCTCCTTTCCCTGTCCGTCTCTACTGGAAAAGTATGCACATGCTTTGCAGGATATGCGCGCAAAAAAGGCACCGTGCAAAACGCACGATGCCTTTGGGCCTTTTGAAACAATCAGATCGTTTTGCGCAGGACAGCCGCCTGCATTACATGGTATTTCTGCATCAGCCGGACGGCAGCCGATGTGATCTTCTCGCCGCTGACCGCAATGGGGATCGCAGGCGGGCAGGAAACCGTCGGCATAGCGCAGATACGCCCCACCGCCTGCTCTGTGGGCACCTGCTCCTGCGGGGCAAACACGGCCTGCCGGATGCTGCAGCAGGTGTGCAATTCGTGTTCCAGCTCCAAAAGCTCACGATCGCTTTTTTCCGGGAGCGGGAACGGTCCTGTAAGGTTTTCCACAATGTGGAGAACGGCAGAAGTCAGCCGTTCAAAGTCCTGCGGCGGATTTGCCGGGGTGAACATCAGCACAACATAGCGCGGGTCGGCATATTCGCACTCGACCTTTGCGCTGCGCAGCGCTTCTGCAAGCTCTGTGCCGGTCATGCCCAGTGTAGCAGCATCCAGCGTAACCTTGAGAGGTTCGCTTTCCAGTGCCAGCGGCCCCGGGCAGTGTTTTGCCGCAGCGGCTTCGTTCAGCTCCCGGCGCAGGCGGGTCAAATATCCGCAGCACTGCAAAAGCCGCAGCGGATAACCCTCCGACAGAACCTGATTGCATTTGTCCAGCGACTGCAAGATCAGGTAAGACGGACTGGTGGAACCAAACAATGCCAGTGCATTGCGCACAGCGGCTTCGTCCTGAATGGGGGCATTTTTGCCCAGATGCAGGTATGCGCCGCCAGTGACAACGGGCAGCGTTTTATGGCCGGAGTCGCAGCACATGGCCGCGCCCAGCGCAATAGGATGCTGACCGCCCTGCGGCAGAAAACGCAGGTAAGCACCGTGGGCATTATCCACCAGAAGCGGAACGCCAAAATCCTTGCACACTCCGGCCAGCGCTGCAATATCCTGCACGCCGCCCAGATAATCCGGACTGGTGATGTAGACACCAAAGGGCCTTTTGCCCTGCTGTGCCAAACCCTGCAGAGCACCTGTCAGCTTTGCAGCTGACACCGGGCAGCTGCAAAGTGCACCGGCATCCTGCGGCGCAGGCCAGAGCCACTGGATATCAAAATCCAGCAGCGCCGCCGCATACAACAGCGCTTTGTGAGCGTTGCGCGCTGCCAGCAGGACCGGGCGCTGTCCGGCTGCGGGCGCAGCCTGCAGTGCAAGGCACAGCATTGCACGGATGCACTGGGACGATCCCTCTGTGCTGTAATAGGTATGCACCGTGCCGAACAGCCGGGTAGCGTTGGCTTCGCTCTGGGCAATGATGCCGTCAGCCCCATACAGTTCATCCGCACCCTTTATTTCGGTAATGTCCCACGGCTCAAAGCCCAAAAGGCTCTGGCCCTTGTGGCCGGGCATATGCAGCCGCGAGGTGCCGGACTGTGCGTAACGGCGCACAAAATCCACAATAGGCGTGGTCGTGCTCATTCGCAGGCTTCGCCATCAGCACAGGCGTTACAGGTGGAACCAAGCTCAATAGGCACCTCGATGCCCTTGGCGGCAAGTTCCTGATTCTCAGCGACCTTGATCATGATAGCGCATTCCATTCGCTTTTTGAACAGCTCACAGCCGTACTCGTACACGCCGGTGATATTGCCGGTGGCATGGTAGGAGTTGGCTGCACAGCCGCCGGAGCAGTACAGCTTTGCCCAGCAGTCCTGACACTCCTTGCGGGCATAGGCGTTGCAGTGCTTGAACTCATCCCGCACAGCGGTGTTGGTAACGCCCTTCCAGATATCGCCCATCAGATACTTGGGGTCGCCCACAAACTGGTGGCAGGGGTACAGATCGCCCCAAGGAGTAACAGCCATGTACTCCGTGCCGGAGCCACAGCCGGAAATGCGCTTGTAGATGCAGGGGCCGCCGGTGAGGTCGATCATGTAGTGGTAGAAGGTAAAGCCACGGCCCTCGCGGTTGCGCTTGATCATTTCCTTGGCAAGGATCTCGTACTGTTCCTTCAGGATGGGCAGATCTTCCTCGGTCAGGGCACTGGGGTCGCCGGGCTTGGACACCACAGGCTCCATGCTCAGCTCAGTAAAGCCGAGGTCGGCCATGTGGAAGATATCGTTGGTGAAGTCGGTGTTGTAGTGGGTGTAGGTGCCGCGCATGTAGTAGTTCTTGTCGCCGCGCTTCTTCACGAACTCCTGGAACTTGGGCACGATGGTATCGTAGCTGCCATGGCCTGCATAGTCCTTGCGGAAGCGGTCGTTGACCTCTTTGCGGCCATCCAGACTCAGAACGACGTTGTGGCACTCCTTGTTGCAGAAATCGATCACATCGTCATCGATCAGCATACCGTTGGTGGTCATGGTAAAGCGGAAGTTCTTGTTGTGGATCTTCTCCTGCTCACGGCAGTAGGCCACCAGCTTTTTGACCATGTCAAAATTCATCAGCGGTTCGCCGCCAAAAAAGTCCACCTCAAGGTTGCGGCGGGTGCCAGAGTTTTCGATCAGGAAGTCCATGGCACGCTTGCCCACTTCAAAGCTCATCAGCGCACGGTCGCCCTGATAGCGGCCCTGCGAAGCAAAGCAGTAGGAGCAGTTCAGGTTGCAGGTGTGTGCAACATGCAGGCACAAGGCCTTGACCACGGTGTTGCGGTTTTTAAAGTCGAAAGCCATATTCTCATAGGTATCCGGGGTCCACAGCTTGCCTGCTTCCTTCAGGTTGGTCACATCATCGATGCACTGACGCAGATCTTCCTCCGTGACATCCTCGCGGTCTCCATACTTTGCCATCATAGCCGAAACGATCTCGTCAGCAGTATGCTCCGGGTACATGGCAATGATATCGTATGCAACATCGTCCACCACATGCACCGAGCCGCTGCAGGTGTCCAGCACGATGTTATAGCCGTTCAATTGATACTGGTGTACCATTTTACTCTCCATTCCAATTATACAAAAAAATGCCGCCCGGCAAAGGCGGCAGGGGGTTGCAAAAATTACTTGTTGCTGTTCTCGCACTGCTGGTTAGCCACGCCGCAGGAGGTCTTGCAAGCGGACTGGCAGGAAGTCTGGCACTCGCCGCAACCGCCGGTCTTAACGCTCTTGGTCAGGTCACGAGTAGCAATGGTCTTAATACGTTCCATAATAGAAAACCTCTCTAGCTCTCAAAATTTCATCGCGCCGGACAAAGCCCGGTACACATTTATCTTTGCTTATGATAACACGCAAGGGGCTTTCTGTCAAGATTTTTATGCTGCCAACCTGTTCAAACCTGTCCAGCAGGCTGATACTTCGTCAGGACGGTGTGCAGCCCCAGCTCCCGCGCCCTGGCCAGTAAGTACCGGTAGCGACACAAAAGCGCCTGCCGCTCGTAAATGCGCTGCTCGATCAGGTCTGTATCCACCTCCAGATCAAACATCATCTCATTGCGCCGCAGGCAGAACAGACATTCCTTCAGCTCTTCTTCCAGTTCTGGGTGATAGCGTTCGTGCTCGGTATCCCGCGGGATGCGGCTCGAAAGCAAAGTTTGGGTGTTCTGGGCATGGGTTCGTTCCAGCATAGGCCGTCCTCCTCTTCTTTGTGTATCTTGAAGGTTTGTACATTTTAGTATATGAAGAGACCGGTGCAGAATATGCCAGTTTATGGTAAAGCAGAAACTTCTCCGCTGGTGCGCGCATTTTAAAAAAGTTTGCAATTTTTTCAAAATCACGCTTGACAAGTATCACTTTTCCGCGTATAATAGCACACGTTGAGCGGCTCACACTGCGAAACGCAATCGAATATTGGGGATTTGCATAGTGGTAGTGCGGTAGACTCTGACTCTACTTGTGGGAGTTCGATTCTCTCATCCCCAACCAAAAAGCCATCCGGTTTATGCCGGATGGTTTTTTTGTTCTATATTGTTATACAAAAACAGCGTACCGTCTTTGCGACGGTACGCCCATTTTTATGCAGTTATTACAGGATGCTGATGCGGCCTGCGCCGTAGGGATTCTCGTAATCCAGCAGATAGCCCGGGTAATCGGCCAGCGGGCTGTTTGCGGTGGTCAAATGCGGCAGACCCTCTGCATCTACACCGCCAAAGGTCATGGCATAGGTAGACATCACAAGGTAATCCTCAGACACATAGTCCTTGATCAGCTCTGCGCCATCAAACATGGCAAAGCCATCGCCCAGATTGCGCAGAGTGTAATTCATGCCAGCCAGAGCGTAGGTCTTGCTCTCGTCCAGCGGTTCATACGTACCGGAAGCCTTGTTGTAGATCTTCACGTTCTGCACGCGCGGAGTGCCGGTGGCACTGCCAATCCAGACATTCTTCTCGTCGGTCTGCACGGTGTTGGGGATATCGGCGTGGATCTCGTAGGAAGCGCCTGCCACATGCAGGAAGCCGCCGTTCTCCTTTTCCGTTCCGGCAAAGCGGGCTGCAAACTCCAGTGCATCCTGGATCTGCATGCCGGTGACAGACATCAGACAGGCCACATTGCCAAACGGGCTGACCTGCTTGCAGGTCTTGAAGGTCCAGTAGCCGGCTTTCTCATCGGCGCGGATGCCGCCGCCGTTCATGATAGCGATGTCACAATGCAGCTGTTCCACCTCATTGAAGTAGGAGTAAATGCCGTCGGCCACAAAGTCGCCGAGATTCGTCTCTGCCATGCGGATGCGGCGCTTGCCAGTCTCGGGGTCGGAGATGTAGAAGTTCGTATCGGCAACAGCGATCTTCTCACCCAGCATGTCGTCCACAGAAGCGACCCATGCGTTCTGGATATCGGCAACGGCACTGTCGGAGCCTTCGTAAGAGGAGATCAGACGGGTGGCAATGGAGCCGTCAGCCTTGATGGTCATTTCGCCAACATTTGCAAAATAAGAGCCGGTCTGGGTCAGAGCGACAGCCTTGCCGGACAGATCCTTCACCCACTCACACTCCATCTTGGTGTGAGAATGGCCGTCGATGAATGCATCGAAGCCGGAGGTGTGCTCGATGACTTCCTTGCTGGTCCAGGGCGAAGAGGAAGGATCAACGCCCAGATGGCCCAGACCGATCACGTAGTCAGCCAGAACCTTGGCCTTATCAATGGACTTCTGCACAGCCTTGTACAGCTTCTGGCCGTCGTCACCGCCCAGAATATCATAGATATAGCGGCTCTGGCTCTTATCCATGAAGTAAGCCGGAGTAGACTTGGTGAAGGTCTCGGGCGTGGTGATGCCCACAAATGCGATCACGCGGCCGCCGATGGTGAAGTATTTGACATCCGGCAGAACGCGGTTGCCCAGCGGCAGATTGACCCAGTTGCTGGAGAGGTACGGGAAATCTGCCTCAGCCATTACCTCTTTTGCACGGGCCATGCCGTAGTCGAATTCATGGTTGCCGGGCGTAGCAACATCGTAGCCAGCGGCGTTCATCAGCTGGATGATGGATGCACCTTCGTCCATGGAACCATATGCGGTACCCTGAATATGGTCGCCCGCATCTACCAGCAGGACATTTTTGCCTGCATCCTGATAGCTCTTTTTCAAAGCTGCGATGGCAGCATAGGTCAGTTCCGGCGATTTTTTGTCGATATAAGTATGAACATCGTTGGTGTACAGGATCGTAATGTCCTTAAAGCTGCCGGGGTAACATGCAGACGCAGCGGGTGCGCCCAGACTCACGGCAGCAACGGCCGTAGTGACACCTGCGGCTTTCAGGAAGCTGCGGCGGGAGATAAGCTGTTTCATGGAAAAACGACCTCCTCTTAAAACTCTCTTTTGTTTTTATCGGGCGCACAGAACCAGCCCGACGCTTATTATATTAAGCATAACACACAAAACACCCAAGAACAACCCGGAATCGCACAATTTGTTCATAATTCACGGTACTAAGCCGCACTTTTTGTGCAACATTATTCCTTTTCGGGGCAAAAAACAGCCCGCATCTGCAGCCAGTCGTTGACTGCAAAAGCGGGCTGTTTTCAAAGGGGATTCAAAAATGGATCAGAGCAACGAGCTCAAATCGCATTGTATTCCTTGAGGAATTTCTCAAGGTCGGTACCCTCGATCTTTTTCAAAGCTTCCTTCATGGCAAGGCGCGGGATGAGCGGCAGATCCATGTCGGTGATCTTCTTGCCGTCGCGCAGCTTGACCGTTGCATCGATCAGGGCACGTACATCATAGGTGCTGCCCCAGACCTCGGGCACACCGCGGTCGATGTCCAGCAGGGTGTACACAGCTTCCATACCGGTGCGCATGGAGTATTCTGTGGTGAAGATGGTGTCACGGCCGGTCTCGGCGAACTGACCCAGGAAGGCAAAATTGACAGCACCCTCCGGCACGATATCAGGACGGTCGCCCATCGCACGCGGCATAAAGAATGCATCGATATACGGCATCATGACCGGGATGGTGTTGGCACTGTGCTCGGCCAGCTCTTCGATCTGATCCTCGGGCACACCGATATGGTACAGCCACTCCATGCACAGTTCCTTGCCGGTGCAGTCACGCATGGCCTTTTTGACGTAGTTGCCGGGCTTATCGCTGAACAGGCCGTAGACCCAGACGCACAGCTGGTTCTTGGGCTGGTTTCGGAACTGCTGCTGACGGTTCAGCGTCCAGCTGAGCAGCCAGTTGGAGTCCTTAACGGTGACGATGCCGCCGGTGACGGTGTGGCCACTGAACGGGTCACGCTTGCAGATCTTCTGGATATACTGCGGGATCTTGTCGTCCAGCGTAGTGATGGTGGCGCTTTCCCAGTTGGAATGTTCAGGGTCGGAGCAGAACTTTTCAGGATTGCCGAATGCGGGGTCCTGTGCAGCGATCTTCTTCCACAGGTCCCAGCCGTTGCCCGGCTTGATGGTGGGATCAAAGCCTGCTGCCTTGTCCTGTGCGCCCATCGTGCAGCTTTCCACGCAGCCGCCGTTGGTGATGAACAGCAAATCATTTTCGGTCAGGTCAATGGTGCTGATCTCACCTGCGTGCTCCACAACCACGCTGCTTGCCTGCTTGCGCTTGCCATTGATCTCAAATTTCACGTCCACGACCTTGGTCTCATAGTGGAACTGCACACCGTGGTCCTTCAGGTAAGTGACCATGGGCAGGATGATAGATTCATACTGGTTGTAGCGGGTAAAGCGCAGGGCGGTGAAATCCGGCAAGCCGCCGATATGGTGGATATAGCGCTTGAGGTAGAGCTTCATTTCCAGAGCACTGTGCCAGTTTTCAAAGGCAAACATGGTGCGCCAGTACAGCCAGAAGTTGGAGTTCAGCACTTCATCATCAAAGAAATCGGTGATCTTCTTATCCTGCAGCTGCTCGTTGGGGGTGAAGAAGAGCTTCATGATCTCCATAGCACCCTTATCAGACAGGCCGAACTTGCCATCGGTGTGGGCATCCTCGCCGCGGTTGACGGTAGCACGGCACAGTGAATAGTTGGGGTCTTCCTTGTTCAGCCAGTAGTACTCATCCAGCACACTGGCACCCTCGGTCTCCAGAGACGGAATGGAGCGCAGCAGATCCCACATGACCTCGAAGTGGTTATCCATCTCGCGTCCACCGCGCATCACGTAACCGATATCGTATTTGTAGCCGTCGCAGGCACCGCCGGGGATGGGGTCTTTCTCAAACACATGCACATGCTCGCCCTTCATCTGGCCGTCACGCACCAGATAACATGCAGCCGTCAGTGCGGCCAGACCGGAACCAATGATATATGCAGATTTATGATCGACACCCTCCGGCTTTTTAGGAGTTGCAAATGCTTCATAGTTGCCACTGGAATAGTACATAGAAAAGCCTCCCTGCTTTTTATTGCTTTTTTCGGCATCCTTGCGCCGTCCTTATGGCAACAGTATACCCCGCGCCGCAGCAGCAGACAACAAACAAACTTTAGCGGGTGTATAAATTTTATACAATCATTCTGTTTTGCTGGAAATACGTACAAATTGTGACAAAAGCCGCCCTAATAGCGAATCGTTCTGTGATATGGAGTGCTTTATAAACCAGTTTCAGCAAAAAGAAAAGCGCCCAGATTTCAACGAATCCAGGTGCTTTTTGTTGGTGGAGGCGATGGGAGTCGAACCAATTCCCGCCGTTCTATCGTGAAAAAATCGCAATTTTCAGTCTGAAAATGTGGCGTTGCTATGGGCTTAAATTCTGCACATAGAACCGCACCCAGTTCCCTAAAATCTGAAAGTGTGGTAAAAACTGTGGTATTTTTCAGCCGTGCAACAGCTTCATAAATACCGCATTGACGGCCTGCGCGGTCTGCACATCCTCACCCGTCAGAGCGTGGCTGTACTGGCCGAATGTGTCCATGTCCTGGCTGTGGCCTACAAGCGCCTTGACCTCCCCGGCGGGAAGCGTCTTGATTGCGGAGACAAAGCTGTGCCGCAATTCGTACAGACTGACCGGCTGCAGATCGTTGGCAGCGCAGAACACTTTCCAGCGCTTATAAAACCGGCGCTCTGTTTCCAGACAGAACACGCTTTCACAATGGCCGGTGATAGCCCTCTGAGCTTCTAGGACAGCTTTTGCAACGTCCGGCAGGACGAATGACCGGCAAGCATTTTCGTTCTTTCCGCGCGTCTCCTGCCCTTTTACGTTGATGGCACGGGAGATGTTGACGGTGCTGCCTTTGATATCTGCCCAGCGCAGGCCCAGCAGTTCCCCGGGCCGCAAGCCGGTAAGCACCGCAAATCTGTATGCGTTGATATAATCATCGTGCACGCGCTTGTTGCGATACAATGTCGTGTCGATGCTGAACAGCTTTATTAAATCATCTGGCTGCAAGACCTTCTTGCCCTTCAGGCGTGCGCTGGCTGGTATTTGCACATCCTCCGGCAGATAGGTGGAGAGCTTTGCTTTGCGGCAGAATTTGCAAAAGGCCCGGAGATCACCGGCAATGGACTGCAGCGTTTTCCGGCTCTTGCCAGCGGCAGCGGCCTTGTTTACGATGGCTTGCAAATCGGCATCCGTCAGGGCATTGACCCGCTTTTTGCCGATGATCGGCAGCACCCAGGTACGCCACCGGCTTTCGATCGGTTCATAATTGCTTGCGCTGGTGGTCTGCTTTAAGCCCTCGAGCCAGAGTTTATACACGTCCTCAACGCGGCCTACTTTCGCGCCTATGCCGTCCTCAAGCCACGCATCAGCCTTGCGGTTCGCTTCCCGCTGGCCTGTGCGGCCTGGGGTGCTGCTGTAAAAATACCGGCGCTGGCCGTCTTTCTGCACCGCCACCCGCCACCGGCTGTAAGCTTCCTGCCAAACGGCGCTGTTCGTTCGCCTGCTCATGCTGCACAATCCGGGAAGTTGACCACGGTAATTTCAGCAACAGCCTTTTCGACCGTCTGCAAAATGCGCTCTATCTTCTCCACTGTATCGGCAGACAGCACGACTTCACCGCACTGTTCGCACTCCATGCAGGGAACATTTTTGATAACCACAACGCAGTTCTTCAGCTGCACCGTGTGAATGGTCGTGCTGGGCTTCATTTCGCCCTTGCAGAAAAAGCAAGTCATAATTTATTCCCCTTTCTTCTTTCGTTCAGTATACGTTGCGTTCCAGTGGTCGAGATCTGGCCAGTAGGCTGTGAGGATCCACAATGCACCCTCATGGATACCGCACACAACGTGCAGCCAGCGGCCTGCCAGATTGACCCCCAGCACCAAACAGGACGGACAGCGGTAATCATCCGGACGGTATTCGATGATCTTCCCGCTCTGGATGGCCTGCCGAATGTCTGCCAGCAGGATACCGCGCTCATAAAGCCGGGCCTGTGAATGGGCTGTTAGAAAGATTTGCCCGCCCTGAGCCAGTGTGCGCAGGTTCTCTATGGTCAATTCCATTGGTTCACCTTCTTTCTATGTCAATGATTGCCCGTCAGTGGGTGTCGTGAAACGCGACACCCCCCGCCTGCTGTGCTCTGCGCAGTGGGCTTTATTTTTTATCGGGAGCATATACGAGCGCTTCCAAATCTTCAACCAGCTTCAGCGTGTGAGCATCATTTTCTTCGTAGCACTTTGATAGGATTGCTTCAAATACGGGCAGCGGCTTTTCTCCGTAACGGTTCCACAGATCATCTATTGCAATCTGCACGGCGGCTTTCTTTTGGACATCGGATTGCAGCGAGTTGAACAAGTTCCGGGCTTTACTTTTGGCGCTTCCCTCATGGGTGGAGTCAATATATATCGCACCTTTGCTATATTCATCATCTGTACGCTGTGGGATAAAGGCAAAAAGAATCTCAGGAGCAACAGAATAACGCCGCGACATATCTAGAATGACACGCTCTCGCTCTTGATTATAAGTCGGAACGTCCCACGGCTTCCCGTTGTCCCTTGCAAGTGTTTCAGCTGCCCAAAGTTCGCTTTTAGCTTCCCTTTTGGCTGTTTCTATCTGTTCGTCAATCGGATAAAAGAACGCTTCCGGTACATTTAACGCCTTTGCAATTTTCTGTACAGTTTCAAATTTCGGGTTTAATTTTCCGAGTTCATAACGGCGTATCGTTGGTTCGGCAATTCCAGCCCTTTCTCCGAGTTCCTTTTGCGTCAAGCCTCGCGCTTTTCGGAGTTCTCTAATTTTTGCGCCGATGGTTTGCTCCATCCCCAATGCCCCCCCTTTTTATATAGTGTACCACGATTCGGTTTGAACAGCAATAAAAATTTCTGCAATCATCTTGACAGTAACTTTTAGCTCTGCTATAATACAGACAGAAACAAAAGTTTCTCAGCAACTTAGAACCTAGTCCGAACAGTAAGCGATAGTACGAAAGGAGTCTTTTACAATGCGATTGAATCGTGTGAAAGTGATTGCCCGTATGGCGCAGCTTGATTTGCGTATTGCTGATGTGTGCGAGCGCGGAACCATTTCTCGCTCTATCGTCAATAAAGCACGCAGCGGCGGCTCCATGAATCCGTTGAACGCGAAGCGGCTCGCTGCCGCACTGGGCGTGCCGCTGGACGAATTAAAAGAGGTGGACTAAATGTATCAACCATTTCACAAGTTGCGTGTGCGCTTTGCTGAATGCGAGATGCGGCAGGGCGATGTTGCACAGGCCGCAGGCATGGCAAAAAGCACCATGACCGCCCGGATGAAGGGCTATCAACCGTGGACAAGTGCAGAGATCACCCGCGTGGCCGCTGTCTTGAACATTCCCCGGGAGCAGATCGGAGAGTTTTTCTTTGAACCGTCTCCCAAGAGCAAGAAGGGCGCATGATGGCAAATAAAAGAATGTTTTCGGTGGACGTGGTGGAAACCGACGCTTTTCTTGACCTACCGTCCAAAACGCAGGCGCTCTACTTTCATTTGGGTATGCGTGCCGATGATGACGGGTTTGTTTCAAGCCCCCGCACCATCGTGCGCACCATCGGATGCACTACTGGTGATTTGAAGCAGTTGGAAGCCGCTGGTTATGTGATTTCGTTCAGTTCTGGTGTGCTTGTTGTGACTGACTGGAAGGTAAACAACACGCTCAAGAGTGACCGTTACCGCAAGACTATGTTTCAAAACGAGCTTGCACTGCTGAAAGAATCAGCATCAAAGCGTTACATCCTTTCTGGCAATGGAACCATTTCGGAACCAATCAGGAACCAAAACGGAAACCAGCAGGAACCGCAGTATAGTACAGTGAAGGATAGTGTAGAGAAGTGTAGGTTAGAACAGGAGAGCAACGCCGCTGCCGCGGCTGGTGAGCCTGATACTCCCCCTGTGGATATTTTCACATCTTTTGCCGATGGTGACGGTGAACTGCTGCAAGCTCTTCAGGATTACGACCGAATGCGCAAGGAAAAGCGCAAGAGCCTAACAGATACCATGCGCCGCAGCCTGTGCCAGCAGCTGGATGAAGAATTTCACCGCTGTGAATGGGTGCAGATCATCAAGCAGGCCACGCGGCAGGGATGGTTAAAGTTTTATCCGCTGGACAAGGACAAGCCCGCCAGCACCGTGCCAGAGTTTGAGAGCGCTGGCGACCAGATCAGCCGAATAATCGAAAACCTCAAGCGAAAGAATGGAGCGTGATACAAAATGACCCTTGAAAAGGTAAAAGAACTGATGCAGACCCGCATGGACTACTTCGAGCAGCACCTTTCTGATGAAACCATAACCGCTCAGCTGAAAGCCTACACGGCCAATCTGGGCACTGTGCCGGATGATATTGCCGAAGCAGCTTTCTATGCTGCACTGGGTAATTGCCGCTATCCGAAACAGTTCCTTGCTGACTGGCAGGAAGCTGTGCGGGACATCCAGCTTGACGCGCTGCCGTCCCCGGAACAGATGTGGGTAAGCACTCTGGCAGCGGCCAAACGGATTGACAGCGAGCTAGAGTGCGCCCGGAACGGTGGAAATCTGGACGAAGAAAACAGCCGGGAAAAGTGCCTTGCGCGGGCATGGGATGTATTTAACGCTCTGCCGGAAGCTGTGCGCAAGCTCTACGGCAATCCGTCCGCAATGCGCAGCTTGCTTGCATCCCGTGATACCAGCGTGAGCGAGATGAACCGCATCTATCGCCCGGCATTCATGCAGGCAATTAAAAAAGCCCCGGCAAAAGCCCTGCAGACCCCAAAGACAGCGCCCCAGCTGACGCAGGGCACCCAGCCTGCTGCTCAGATCAGCGACAGCAGCAAGAGCGCGTGAGGGGGTGATTTTGTGAACGACACACAGGTAAACCGTGACCGCTATGTTGAGGCAATCACCAAGTTGCTGGAAAAGGCAAACCTGCGCAAACTGCGCCTGATCTGGATCTATGTGGAGCGCATGACCCGCACCAACTAAGCCGACCCGCTCAAAAAAGAGCGCGTTGATATTTTGATCGTGCCCAGTACGGGCACAGGAAGGATTTTACCATGAACGAAATGAAGCATTTTTTCAACACCACCAGCGTTGACACCATCGGCGAGTGCCTGAACGGCGAGAAGCTGCTGAATGCATCCCGCAATGAGAAGGGCAACACCCTGTTGACCTTTGAAAGTGCCTACGAGGGCTACTCCGACCTGCTGACCATTACCCCGGACGGCTCTGTGATCGGCACGTTCATCTGTGACGAAGAACAGCAGCCCCAGACCGTCAACGATACCCAGTGCGCTGCCAATGAGATCGTTAAGATGGACGATCTTATCCGCTATGAGAACAGTGCAGAGTTTCACCGTGCATACGCCGACTTCTTGGACGCAGCGGAACTGCTGGCAGTTGATGGGCAGGCGGTGGTTACTCTGGCAGAGCTGGCACGGAAGTGTGCAGACGCGGCGCAGCTGAATGCCTATCGTTTGGCTACGCGTTACCCTGTGATGGTGCGTGCAGCACTGGGACTGCCCGACATCAACTATACGCCTGGCTTTAACCCGGACGTTGATCTTGACACCGATTCTATTTCTTCGATGCTGCCCAACTACTTCGGCCTGCTGAAGCCGCTGCATGAAGAAGATGGGTGCGACCCTAGCGAGGGCGTTGTTCTGCTGTTCCATGACAAGTCTAACGCCAAAGAACCCAGCGCAGAGCTGAAGATTGTTCCGATGGTGAACGCTGAAGGCGTGCCGGTTCTGTCTGTCAGGGTGAGCGACCTGCCCCAGCAGTAAGCCCAAGACCGCCGACAAACAGAAAGCCGCCTTTCCCTGCGCCAACAGGGACGGGCGGCAAATGGCGGGACAACGCATTGCAGTAATGTTTCCCGCCCTCATTTTAGCAGAAAGAAGAGGGATTTTCAATGTTTGGTTACACCGCTTATCAATTTTCTTGTGTCGCCCCTGTGGCGCTGATGTTCTTCGTGGGTGCCGCTGTGATGTGGTTCAGCGGCATCCGGTAAGGGGGTGTGCAACATGACGAGAGAAGAATCTTTAGAAGCCCTGTGCGTGGCTTTTGAGAAGCTGGACGAGGACGAACAGCGAGGGATGATCCGGCTTATTGAGCAGATGAAGCGTGCCCATACTTTTGGTCTGGACGTTCGTTTTGACGAGCACACTTTCACTTTCTTTATCGCAGATGCAGCGACCAACACCGTTGTTGCCCCGCCGCCGATGAATATTCCTACTGTGGAAGCATGGCTGGACGACTACGAGAAAGAAGCAGCCGAAGAATGACATTGCAAGGTGATATTCTTGCAGTTGCGTCCGTTTTATGGTACAATATGAGCGTAGTACAGACGCTCTTTCAGACCATTACAACGCGTAAAATTTAACGGTGGTGCGTTGAGTACATAGCGCCACCCCCACCCCTGAGAGCGTATGACGGCCCAGCAGGCCGCTGTGCGCTCTTTTTATTTGCCGGAGGTCATTCTATACCATGACGAAAACGAAGCTCAAGAAGTGCCCTGTATGCGGCGCTGTGATGTGGCATTTTGCCAATGAAAGCCGCTGCCTTGAATGTGCAGTATGGAAAGCCCAGGACGAAAAGGAACGGGCCCGCGTCCGTACTCTGGCATGGGCTGCATACCATGCGGAACACGGCGAACGGCTGTCACTGGGCGAAGCTGCTGTGATGGCTGATGCTATGGGCATGAGCTACGGCGCATACAGTTTACAGTTGTCTCAGCAGAAACGCAATGTAGCAATAAATTGACATTGAATAGCATTATATTTGCATTTTACAACAGAATGTGGTATACTGACCATAGCAGGCGGATTATAGCGCCGTCCGGCTCCTGACTGCTCTTTGCTGCACGGTCTGGCTGTGGGTGTGCCATGACCCACGATCAGAGCGCCCAGCATTGCAGGAGCGGACATACCCCTTGCACCGGACTTTTCCTTTCCCCGGTGCACCATGCGCGGCATAAGGTTTGCCACCTGCTGCTTTTTACGTCTACTCATACGGAAAATGAGGTGCTATCAATGGAAAATCCCAACCCTACCCCCAGCGCCGCCCAGCAGCCCGAAAATAACGGCTCTGAGCGGATGTTTTCACAATCCGAAGTAAACACCATCGTTGCAGACCGGCTTGCCCGTGAGCGCTCCAAGAGTGCCGAGCGCGTGGGCGACCTTGACGCACGAGAAAAAGATCTGAAAGCCCGCGAGGAAGCGTTGGAAGCCAAAAGCCAGCGTTTCAGCCAGTGGGAAGCCCGGGAAGCCTGCAAGCAGTATCTGACTGATAACCATATCAGCGCGGCACTGCTGGATAAGCTGGACACCAGCGACCCGGAAGCGTTCAAGACCGCTGTAAAGGCGGTGCAGAGCGTCACCGGCAATGGGTACAGCGTCACTAAGACGACCACCGGCGCAAAGGTGGACACCCCGCCGATGTGGCTTTCTCAGGGCAAAGATAAAGACGCTGAGTTGAAGCGGGCTTTCGGTCTGAACAACTGAAAGAGGATCTATAAATGGCTATTGAGTTAGCAACCCAGTTCCAGGCATATACAGACGAACAGTTTTACTCCGAAAGCAAAACCAGCCTTGTGACGAACAAGGATTTCAGCTTTGACGGCGCAAAGACCATCAAGCTGTATAAGATGCAGTCCACCGAGATGGAGGACTTCAACCGCAACGGCCCCATTCTCGAGGGGAATAAGTCTCAGTATGGCACGATCAGCACCCTGCAGGCCACCACCGAGACATTCACGATCAACAAAGATCGTTCGTTCACTTTCGAGGTGGACAAGATGGACACGGACGAAACCAAGATGCAGGTTGCCGCCGCCAGCGCTCTGGCACGCCAGCAGCGTGAGAAGGTGTTCCCGGAGATTGACTCCTATGTTTACAGCGTGATGGCAGCAAATGCAGGCATTAAGCCGGAAGCCGCAGCCCTGACCGCTGAAAACATCTATACGCAGATCATCACGGCAAATGCCCAGATGGATGATGCAGAGGTGCCCGCATCTGATCGCGTGCTCATTCTGACCCCGACCACCTACACGCTCCTGAAGCAGTCCAAGGCCACCTTTGACAATCAGGACATTGGTGCAGAACTGCGCAAGAAGGGCGTTATTGCCCAGCTGGACGGCCTGAATGTGGTCAAGATCGCGTCTAACCGCCTGCCCGCGAAGTTTGGCTTCATGATCGCGCATCCCGTGGCTACCGTGGCCCCGGTCAAACTGGCAGAGTACAAGATTCACCTTGACCCGCCTTTCCTGTCCGGCAGTCTGGTGGAGGGCCGTATTTACTACGACGCGTTTGTTCTGGAAAACAAAGCAAAGGGCATCTATTATCAGGCAATCGCCTGATATGGCATCATCTGGGCGCACGGGGCTGACCTGTGCGCCCTTTTTGTATCGAGGTGAGTATATTTGAAGATCAAACTTTCAACTCCCGCAGAGGTACGCCGCACGCTGTCCAAGATCGCAAATATGCTGCTGAATAACGAGATCGACCCGCAGCGGGCAACAGCTATCACAAATTGCTGCAACAGCGTTCTAAACTGCATCCGCATTGACGAACAGCAGAAGAAGCTGGCAGAGCTGGAAAAGCTGCTGGACGAGGTGGAAGCGAATGGAGCTTGACCGACTGGAAAAGCGCATCCGGGCACTACAGGCCCGGAAAGCGGCCAGAGCTGCCACGTTTAAGCGCGTGCAGGGCATCGACCCCACCGAGCACGAAGCGGCTGTATATCACGCCCTGCATGAGGATATAGCAGCCGATGCACACACCTACTACAATTTGCCCGGTGGGCGTGGCTCCTGCAAATCCTCTTTTGTGTCGTTGGAGATCGTGGACGGCATTCAGAAAGACCCCACCGGCACCGGCTCTGCTGTGGTGTTCAGGCGGTGGGGCAGCACCTTGCGGGAATCCGTGTTTGCACAAATCCAGTGGGCTATTGACGCGCTGGGCGTGTCTGACCTGTGGAGCTGCACCGTGTCACCCATGCGCTGCACCTACATTCCCACCGGCGCACAGATCATCTTCCGAGGGCTGGACGATAACAGCAAAATCAAGTCCATCAAGCCTGCAAAGGGCTTTTTCCGATGGGTGTGGTTTGAGGAATTTTCAGAGCTGCCCGGTGAAAATTTCGTCCGCAGCGTAATGCAGTCTGTAGGCCGTGGCGGGAAGCCTGTGGTGTTCCGCAGCTTCAACCCGCCTGTGTCCCTGAATAACTGGGCAAATAAGTTCATCCAGCAGCCCAACGAGGAAGCATTGACCCTGCACACGGATTACACCCAGGTGCCCCCGGAATGGCTGGGAGAGGTGTTTCTGAACGAAGCCCAGCGCATCCAGAGCCTAAACCCGAAAGTGTACGATCATGAGTATCTGGGCATTCCCACCGGCAGCGGCGGCGAGATATTCACCACGCTGGAAGTGCGCGAGATCGCGGACGAAGAGCTTGAAATGCAGTGTTACCGCTATGTCGGTGTTGATTTCGGCTTTGCGTCTGACCCTGCTGCCGTTGTGGTGCTGTACTACGACCGCAGCACCGAAACTATCTATTTTGCAGATGAAATTTACAAGCGCGGCCTGTCAAATGAAGCCCTTGCCGCCGAGATCAGGGCGCACGGCCTTGACCATGTGGGCGAAACCAGAAAGAACCCCATCACAGGCGCAGAAACAGCCCCGGAACAGGTTATTTATTGCGACTGCGCCGAACCCAAGAGCATCATGGACTTGCGTACATACGGCTTGCAGGCGCGGCCCTGTACCAAGCACCCCGGCTGTGTGAACTACCGCATCAAGTGGTTACAAAAACGGACGCTTGTGGTTGACCCCCGGCGCACGCCGAACATCTACCGCGAGTTTTCACAATATGAATACGACACGGATAAAGACGGGAACTTCCTGCCCAGTGTGCCAGATCGGGACAATCATACTTGTGACGCAACCGCATATAGCCTTGACCGTCTTATCTTCAACAAGAACGAAGGAGCGTAAAACCATGCTGGAAATGCACCTGACCTGCCCCCATTGCAAAAAGACCTTTGTTGTTTATCCGCTTGTGGCAGCCGTGGAGCTTGACGGCTTTGTTGACTGCTGCCCCCGCTGTCATACATCCGTTGGCTATCACTGGCTTGAAGAAATCCAACCGGCCTTTTTGCAGCTGGCAGATATTGACCAGCGCATGAATAGCGATAAGGAAGGGCAGCCGCTGCCGCCTGAAAAACAGGGCTGGAAGATCGAGATCAGACAGGGATAAAAACACACTAAAATCCGAAAATGTGGTAAATAGTGTGGTATAAACAAAGAAAAGCACCTAGATTTTAACGAATCTAGGTGCTTTTTGCTGGTGGAGGCGATGGGAGTCGAACCATCATTTATGATTTCACGAGCAATACGATAGCGAAAAAACCTTAAAACTACGGCAATTTTCTTTTGACTAATATCATTTTATAAATCAACACTCATTCGTAAGATGTAAAAGTGCGTGAGTAAGTGCGTGAGTGCCTTGCAAACAAAACAGCCCCGATGGACCGTCAGGTTCACCGGGGCTGCTGCTATACTATGACTTTGTTGGCGTTAACATTTTCGTGATGCCGCGAAAACGTCACATATAGGTTTTCTGGCTGCGCACCTGCGCTTCGATCATCGGCTTCAGGTAGCTGTCGAGGTCACCAAAGGTCTCCTTAATGAAGGTGATGGTCTCCTGCGTCAGGGCTTTCTTCGCGGCGGCCAGTGCGCGGCTGTAGGCGATGCGCTGGGCAGCCTCGTCGAACTTGTCCTGTTCCTTCAGGGCATCAACGTAGGTCTGGTTGACATACTGGACAGCGTTGAACACCGCGTTGGCGGCATTCTGGAGACAGGTCTGCGCAAACTTGTTGTTGATGTAGCCGTTTGCAATGCTGACACCTTTGTTCAGGCCCCAGCCGAAAATGACGGTCATTGCGGGGATGCAGGCAGTGAGTGCGACTTTCAGGAATTCATTCATAAGAGCTTATCCTTTCTGCTCGGTTTCCGAGCGCTGCTTTAAAATGTCCACAGCCTTGGTGATCGCTGCCGGGATGGGCAGTCCCATCAAGCCCGCGTTTTCGATGATGGAAATGGTCTCGTTGCAGATAAAGCCGATCACAACGGCATCCCGCACAAAGGTGGAACCCATCACGGCATCCAGCCTGCAGGCCACCAGCACGATCAGCAGCGTTTCGCCCTTTCGGCACAGGCCCTTCCAGCCTGCGCGGCTTTCCAGCGTGCCGCTTTTGGTTTTGGGGCTTGCATGGAACACTCCTGCCACGATCAGTCCGGTGATGTAGTCGATGGCCATAAAGATGATGAGCGTCTGCAGCGCTGCGTCCCACCCGCCAAACAGGCTGGCAAACGCAGCGCCCAGCGCACCCACCGCCATGCAGAAATAATCTTTCACGTTCTCACACCTCCATCACGGGGATGCCGTAGTCCTCGGCGCACTGGTGCTCAATGCGGCAGCCGCGCGCATTCTGCCAGCCCGGAGCAAAGATTGCCACATCGGCCTTTGCAAGGAACTCGATGCTCCGGGCCAGATAGTCCAGCGGCTTTGCGGCGGGGCCGAAATCATCAAAGAAGGTCTCCAGTACATCGACCTTGCCAAACTTCTGCCGGGCAATCTCGATCACTCTGCGGCGCTCTGCATGGATTTCATCGGAAGAGCGACCACCCATCGGCTGGCTGATAAAGATAACCTTGTTCATTTTTCTGCTCCTTTCGCCGCGCCAAGCCCGGCACGCCGGATGATCGCCGCGTAGTCCTTGTATGCGCGGGACAAGTCCACGTTGGTGCTCACCCCCGGCATCCTTGCCGCGTTGGTGTACTGCCACATGCCAAAGGGCCAGCCGGGAGTGGGCTTCTTCGTGCGGTATGCCGCAAGCCACACGTCGTAAGGCTTCAGCTCTGCACCGCCCATGCAGAGGAAGGTACTGCCGAACCACAAACCGGTGTACAGCATGGCGTACACGCCCCAGCTTTCCACCGTGCTCAGCATGTGAGCTGTCAGGTCGGTCAGCGCAGCCTTGCCCAGCGGCTTCTGCACCTCGTCCTCAATGTCCACCACCACAGGCAGCTCAAAGCTCCTGCCGGTGAGCAGCTTCTTGAAATAGGCCAGCTCCTTGTCGGCCTGCTCCCGGTTGACTGCTTTAAAGTAGCCATACACGCCGCAGGGGATGCCCAGCCGCTTGCATTCTGCGTAGTTGCGGGCAAACTGCGGGTCAGTGTAGGGCTTGCTGGCCTTGCCCGCCCCGCTGTTGCCCATGGCGCGAATCATCACGCCGTCCACCTTACCGCTTGCCTTGACCTTTGCCCAGTCGATGACGCCCTGATGGCGGCTCACGTCCATGATGGTCTTTTCCATCGCTTACTCCTTTACTTCTCCAGCTCTGCCTTGATGGCTTCCAGATCGTCCGTGGTCAGGGACGGGTAGTCGGCGGCGATGTCTTCAAAGACTTCACCGGCGGCAATGCGGATTTTGAAAGCGCGGGTCATAATGCGAAGTTTGAGTGCGTTCAGAGTTTTCATAAAAATCAGCCTCCAATCAAATCAGCCATCATCAAAATAATATCGTCGTTTGCGGTTTCCAGCGCGTCCACGCGCTCCGGCAGCTTCTCCCGGGCTTCGGCCTTTTTGCGCTCTTCTTCCTGCGCGGCCAGCTCTTCGGCGGTGTAGCGGACGTACTTTTGGATGGGAACCTGCTCAGTCCATGCGGCCTGCGCAGGCACGCCCGGCACGTCGATAATCTTCCGCACATCCCTGCCGCCGCCGGGATATTCGGCCACCGTCTCGTAGTGGGCCACCTCTGCCACGGCCTCCTGCGCCGGGTGCTCCAGCGGCTGGGTGTCGTCGGTCAGATACCCAAGCGTCAGGTCCGGGTTTTCCACGACCGCGCCGGTCTCGTCAAGGATCTTCATTGTGTCACCTCCATGGGGGTCACATATTTGCCGATTCGCGAGTAAGATACTTTTCCGTCAGGACTTTCAGCCGACAGCATCCACTGTCCGCCGGTCTTGCCGGAGTCACTGCGGTTTACTTTTACGCATCCATTTTCGTCCAGCTGCATCGGGGGCACAAAGCTACCGTCGCTGCGCCGCAGGTGGAGTCTGATTTTGCAGGTTTTCCACTCTTCCGGGATGGCAAAGTGCAGACTGGTCGGGTGACCCTCACTGCCAAACTGCAATGTTGCCACAGTGTCAAATGTCACAGGGATCATCGCTCAAAACCTCCTTTCTCAGGCCACGCGCCGCCAGATGTGCACATAGTAGGCGGCAGGCTGCACGGTGGCGCTGCGGCCGTAGATGGCATTAGACTTGGACGCATCCAGACTGAACTTATATACATCAGAAAAGGAATTGTATTCGCCCGTAGATGCGATCACGTTGCCGGCAGTGAATGCGCCGGATACCTTATGTTCACCCTTTTTTACATCCGCGACAAAAGAGCCTGTGATGTTCGGCAGTCCGGCCTTTACTGTGGTGCCCGCTGCGTGGCTACTGCTGGCACCCATCAGCACGCGCTCCGATGCGATCTGCTCCCATGTGCCACCAAACAGGGCGGCAGGGCTGGTGGGGTCGGTGCTCTGGTAGATGCTGCCCACGGGAAAAGGATTCACGCTTTTCAGCAGTGCGTCCACCTCGGCACGGGTGTAAAAGCTCCTGCTGTCCACCTCGGCCTGCAGGCTGTCCAGCATGGCCTTTGCCTGCGTCTGCAGCTGGGCGGTGGGGATCCCTGTCACGCCGTCCCGCATCACGCCGCAGACGGTCTCGTCCGCGCGGGTGTCGGTGATGTCGGCGGCGGTGACAGCGGTGGAGCCTGCGGGCACCGAAATGGTGCACAGGCCCAGCTCGTACTGATTATGGTTCTGCAGGATATCGGGCGGCTGTGCGGCCACGGCAGGCGTGCCGGTTTTGAGCTTGATCGCCGCGATATTCTCCGAGGTGTCAAACTGCAACACGACGCGATCCACGCGGTTGAGGGTGTTGTCTGCTTCGGGGACGGTCAAGACGTTCTCTTCCCGACTGCACACGGATACGCCTTTAAAGTCGTCGTAATTGATCCATGCAAGGCCGGGCGCAACGGTGATCTGCCGGGTACCGGTGTTACTGACAGCAAAGTTGGTCTCTTTGGAGTAGACGCCGGATGTGCGGGTGCACAGGTAGGTAGCCACGTCCTCGGCGCTGTAAACCACGCCGTTCAGCGGATATGTGATAATGCTCATTGTTTCCTCCTGATGATCGGGGTGCCAATCTCTGTGCTGACCGAGTTTTCACCTTTTTGGGAGCTCAGGGTCACAGAGGTAATGCGGGCAGCGGCCTGAATGTCCGTTCCGGGCAGGCTGGCCTCCACCACCATGCCCACTGTGATGCTGCCGGTGGGGGTGAAGCGGAAGTTTTCCAGCCGGGTATGTTTGGCAAGCTCCTGCTCGCCCTGTGCGCGCAGGGCGGCAAGATAGTCCGCCTGAGACTGGCCGCCTTCCTTCTTTTTGCTGGTAGCATCCACGATCAGCTCCCGCCGGGCAGAGCCGGTGTTCTCCGCTGCACCCACGGTGGCGGTGCCTTCCGCGCCAACGACCACGCACACATTTTTATAGTCCGTGATGCTCTCGGTATAGGTCAGGTCGGTCAGGTTGCCGTACTGCGGCGCATACCGGGCGTTCGGGTCGAGTTTTGGCCGGAACAGCTCAAACAGCAGTTTCGCTTCCGGCTGATCGAACCGCACCCGGAAGCCGATGTCCAGCTCCTGACACACCTGTTCGGCCAGCTTCAGCAGGCTGCCGGGCTTGACCTCGCCGCTGTAGGTGTCCGTCAGTCCTGCAGCATCGCCCAGTTCAAGGCAGGGCCACGCAGCAGCCCTGGATACCAGACTTCGCAACGTTTCCTCTGCGGCAAAATTGCTCAGGGTGTCCGTGTGACCGCGTTCATCCAGAATGCAGGCGGCGTCTTTTGCGGCAATCACCAGCTTGTGGTCGGATTTCTGGGCCGACACGATGCGCATGAGCCGGTCGCTGCCCACCAGCCAAAGATACCGGTCCGGGCGGCACAGCGCCTGCAAAGCGGTCGTGTCGTGCAGCTCCAGCTGTGCACCCTGGGTGTCGCTATAGACGTTGTAGCGTTCCGGCCAGACCAGCGAGACCCAGCTTTCAATGCGGCCCAGCAGATTGAGCCGGATATCATAGACGCAGATGCTCTTGTGCCCGGATGCTGTCAGTGCAGAAATGATCTCAACCATTTGAACCCTCCGTGATGATGGTGGAATACGCTGCGTGCATGGTCAGCGTCAGGAAAAGCCAGCCGTCACCGGATTCTGCGGTGCGCTGCCATGCCTGCACACCGTGATACACCGTCCAAAGGGTACTGCTTCCGTCAAGGATGGAGAGCACGTCGTAGGCTTTGCCGTCAATGAGCTGCTGGACCCGCAGCAGGTCGTTTTCGCGGTAGACCTGCAGCTCGTCGCCGTCCTGCAGGGTCGTAACAAAGCGCAGGTATTCGCCCGTTTCCGGGTTAAGGACGCCGGGATTGACCACGGGCCCTCTGGCCGACAGTGAAAGCCGAAAGTTCTGGGTATCCAGACCGCTGTTGACGATGCGGATATAATCGCCCTGCTCCAGGATGCCGAACTGGTGCGCGTCGTAGCACACCGGCAGGCGGAACACAGGTGTCACCTTGATGGTCGCGGCCAGCGTTCCCTCTACACTGTTCCAATAGGGGTTGGGGCAGTACAGCTGAAAGCTGAAGGTGGGCCAGAGCAGCGCCGCACTGATGGCCGGACAGCGCTGCACCTCGGCGTCACACCAGTATTTCCCGGCCACGGTGAAACGCCCGGTCACGCCCGGCGCAAACACGTCCCGCAGCTGACGCTTGCAGTAATCGGCATTGCGCAGGATACGCCCGGTGATGGTGCGGGTGACGCCGGAAATGCTGCGGCTCTCCACAGGAGCACCCACCTGCTGATAACCCTGACTGGTTTCCAAATCCACGGGCAGGTCGCCCAGCGGGTCACAGCTCCACAGCACGCTGGCCTTGTAGCCAAAGGCAAAGCTCTGTCCGGTGCTGGAGGTAAAAACAGCGTCAAACACCCTGCAGCACCGCCCTTTCCTGCTCATACTGTGCTTCGCGCATCAGGTCCGCCGCCGTCTGCGCCTTGCTGTATATGTACTGGTTCACTTCGATATTGGGCCGCTGGGTGCGCTGGGGCAGCGGAGCTTTCTTCTCGTAGTCCCACAGGCTGCTGGAAGCCTCGGTGATGGTGCTGCCTGCGGCGCTGCTGGAAGAGCTGCCCGTGCCGGGTGTGCTCTTTTTCTTGAAGGCACCGCCGAGCGATGCAACGATGGCCGCGATCGCAGCCACCAGAGCAACGCCCGCTGCAATCATCAGCAGGCCCTTCGGGGTCCCGAATCCGGTCGGCAGCAGCGCCATGCCGATGGATTGCAGCATTGCCACGAACGCGCCGCCAATGGCACCGATCAGGCCGCCCAGCGAAGCAAGGATCTCCGGGAATGCAGAGATCAGACCGCCCTGCAGGCCCTTGCTGATGGCGAGAGCCGCCGCGCTCAGCGGCCCCTGCAGACTGCCGAAAATGTCCAGCAGTGTGCTGCCCAGGCCGGAAAACTGGCTGACCACATCTCCAAAGCCGCCGGTCAGGCCGTCGAAAATCTGGGTGCCGAGGTCCCACGCGCCATTGGCCAGCTGGCTGATGCCCTCGCCCAGAAAACCATTGACCTGCTGGATCAGATTCTTGCCGAAGTCGTCAATCAGCAGCTTCGTCTCCGGTGCAAGACCGTTGTACAGGGTGGAAATGACCCACTGCCCGACGCTGAGCCAGTCCTGACTCTTCACGGCTTTGTACAAGGTGCCGAAGGTGCCCAGCACGCCCTTGTCGGCCTCGTCCTGCCAGCCCTTTACAAGGCCAGAAAAACTGTCGGCACTGGCCTTCTTGATGGTCTCGGCCACCTGTTCGGTGCCGTCGGCGGCAACGTTCTTGACCCGCTCGACCACCACAAGGGCACCGTCCACCACCTCGTTGAAGGTCTCGGTGATCACCTTTTTGGTGGTCTCGGTGCCGTCGGTCAGTGTTTCCTTGATGGTTTTGGTGCTGGTAGCAATGCCATTTACCACTGTGTCAAAGGTCGATGTGACCGAATTGGCCATCTCCCTCACCGTTTCCATGGCCTGTTTGACGGTCGTCTTGCCCATCGCGTCAATCTCGGTGACAGTCTTGATGTCCTTCAGCACGCCGTTCACCATCTGGCGGGAAGTCTCGGTGATGGTTTGCTTCTGCTGCTTCTGACCGTTGGAAAGCTCCTCGTTGGTGGTTTGGGTAGTACGGGTGATATTGCCCAGCACCTCGGTCACCGTGTCAGAGTAAGAGTTGACAACGGATGCAGCGGTCTTTGCGGCTGTGCCCGCTGCTTTCCCTGCGGCGGCTGCCGCATTGCCGGACTTGGTATAGGCCGGGATAGCGATATCCGCCACGGTCTGGGCGCTGTCGGCCAGATCGGTGTTGGCGGAGGTCCAGTCGGCCAGTTCGTCACGGCTTGCAGCATCGGCGATGGTAAAACCGGCAGTGGCTGCAGTAGCGATACCCGCCACTTTGCCCTTGCCGGTCAGACCGTTGATGAAGCTCTGGATCAGATTCTTGCCCCACTGCACCGCCTGCGAGGGCAGGCTCTTGATCCATGCCAGGGCGCTGGAAAAACCGCCCTTGAATGCAGTCAGCATGGAAGAACCCATGCTCTTGACGCCGTTTGCCACGCCGGTGAGAATGTTCTTGCCGATGTTCAGCCAGTTCACTGCAGAAATGACCGATAACACGGCCTGAAGGATCTTCTTCCAGTTGGCCAGCAGGTCAGGCACGGCCTTTACAATGCCCACGCCCAGCTGCACCACCAGTGAGACGCCCTCTGCAAGGAGCTTCGGCAGATTGTCGTTAATGATGCCGCAGATATTGATGATGATATCCGGCACATAGGCGATGAGATCCGGCAGGCCCGCGATCAGGCCGTTGGCCAGCTGGGTGATCATGTCCAGACCGGCGTTCACGAACTCCCCGGCATTTTCCCGCAGGTTTTCCGTAAAGGAAAGCAACTGCGGCAGAGCATTCGCCAGAAAATCCGGGATGCCCTGTGTGAAGCCCTGCGCCAGAGAGCCGAGAAGCTCAGTGCCGGTCTGCACCACTTCGGGCACAAGGCCGTAAATGACCTGCGGGATGCCCTGCAGCACGTTGCCGATCATGGGCAGCAGGTTGTCCATAAGGTAGATCTGGGCCGTGTCCGTCAGTGCCTGCAGGGGTGCCGTCAGGTCTGCGCCGGTGCTCCAATTGCCCAACACGTTCTGCGCCGCTGCCTTCATGGCCGCAAAGCTGCCGGTCAGGGTCGTTGCAGCTTCTCTCGCCGTTGTGCCGGTAATGTTCATCTCCTGCTGAATCACATGGATGGCGCTGTACATGTCGGCCAGATTGCCCAGATCATAATGGACGCCGGAGATCTTCTCGGCATCGATCAGCAGACGCTGCATCTCGGCCTGCGTGCCGCCATAGCCCAGCTTGAGGTTATCCAGCATGGTATAGTTCTGCTTGGCAAAGCCCTGATAGGCATTCTGGATATCCTGCATATCCGTGCCCATTTTGTTGGCGTTGTCGGCCATATCCACCATGGCCATGTTGGCAAGCTGGGCGGCGGCATTGGTATCCTCGCTCACGCTGGAAAGCAGGCTGGCCGCAAAGCTGGTGGTCTGCTCCATGTAGTCGTTGGCCGAAAGTCCAACGGTTTTGTAAGCCTGGGCGGCATACTGCTTGACGGTATCGGCACTGTCTTTGAACAGCGTCTCGATGCCGCCGATGCTCTGCTGCAGGGCACCGCCCATGTCGATGGAATCCTTGATGATTTTGCCGATGCCAGCGGCGGCAAGCACTTTTTTGATAGTGCCGACCAGCTGGGCACCAATGCTCTGGCCAACCTTTGCGCCTAAGCCGTCCGTTTCTTCGTCAAAAACGTCAGTCAGTGCAGCCTGGATGCCATCTGCCGACGGCACGATCTGCACATAGGCTTTTGCCATCTCGATTTTGGCCGGCATCTCCATCAACCTCCTTTCAGCGCAGCAATGGCCGCTTCAAATTCTTCCGGGCTGGCAAAGCTCTGCACATCCTCCGTGTCGCTGCCGGAGCCTGTGCCGGTCAGAGCTTCCAGAATAGACTTGGGCGGCCTGCCGGGCTTGCCCAGCAGCCACCACTCGATGCGGTTCAGCGTGTCGGCAGCAGATGCCTGCAGCTGATCTTCTATAGGCACCCGCTGCCCGGCCAGCCGCAGCATACTGCGGCTGCTCTCCGGCAGACCTGCAGCAAGGGTGGCCGCCAGACGCGGCGGCAGGCTGCGCCAGTCCAGAACGTGGTAATACTGCGCAAAATCGCAGATCAGCGCGTCCTCGTCCGATGCGATCAGTTCGGAGAGGATGCAGAGTTTTTTCCTGCGGAAAAGCTGCGGATCAGTTCACCGATCGCTGCACCAAAGGCAGCCACCGGCACGCGGCCCTTGGCATCACGCAGGTGGTCGTAGAGCTTCTTCTTGCCTTCCTTGCCAAGCAGGCGGTCCGCCACATAGAACAGCTTGGTACCGTCCGTGTCCATTTCCACGATGGCCTCCACCAGCTCAACGTCGTTCATGGCTTCATCGTCCAGCTCGATCTCAAAACCGGATTCCGTTTTTGCAATCATGCCTTTACCTCCTTATTGTCTGCGGTGCTCTCGGCGGCAGACTGGGTGGCGGCAGTGCCGCCCAGAATGTACTCGTAGTGGGTGTTGCCCTCGGTGTCCGGCACCGCGGTGATGGTGGTATTGTAGCCCACCGCACCGTTGGAATAGACGATATCGCCCACGGCAGACACTGCCGCATCCGGGATCACGATGCGCTTGAGCACGTTGTTCTTCATCACCATGTCCACGACCCAGCTGCAGTCCTGCTGTTCGTCGCTGTTGGCCTTGACCGTGATGCCGGTCTCCAGCGTGCCGGCAACGTTCTTATCGCCGTAGACAGACTTGAGCACCGCCGGGTTCAGGGCTTCCAGCAGGGTGTAGGCGAAGGTGTCCGGCTTTTCGGTCTGCTGGGTCAGCACGGTATCACCGCCCCATGCCGTGGTGTTCTCGCTGCTGGGAGAGTTCGAGTTGGTCAGGCCGTCACTGGAAATGTAGCCCAGCGATTCAAAGGCTTCGTTCAGTTTGGACTTTGCATCCGTGGGCAGCGGGGTGCCCAGAGGTGCGCGCCAGACGGCACCGCCCACCTTGGGCTTTGCGGCGCTTACATTTTTTGCATCCATAGAGATACTTCCTTTCGTCAGTAATGTGTAATAGAAAAGACGGCCTGATATCTTGGCCGTTTGCGGGTGGTATCCGGGAAATTGTACTCAGTGACAAGGTCGCAGGAGACGATTTCCGGCAGAGCGTCGGCGTCCAGCATGGCCTGCACCACAAAATGGCTCAGCTGGGCGGCAGAAAAGTCGCTGCTGCCGTAGGACTGCACCGCCAGCGTGGCCGTGTAAATGCCTTCGTCCGGGCTGTCACCGGTCTTTTCGAGGATACAAAAATTGCCGGAGGGCTTCTCCGGCATGGACATGTAGCAGGAAAAGGCATTTTTCCGCAGGTAGTTCAAGATGACTTCTTCGATCATTTCTTTCTCTGGTAGCTCCTCACTGTGATGACACGCCCATCTTTCAGGCGGCGCTTGTGTTCATGTACTGTTGCGCCGCTGCGGCTGCCGGAGACGGCTTTCAACAGGGTGTTGTTGGCCGAGTTGTCGTCATAGGCCTTGCGGGAAGCGGTCTCCACAACAGCCACGGCGCGGGTGGGGGCCACATAGGATTCGTAGCCATCGCCGCAACGGTCCTTCACGGTGTCGGCACGGTCTTTCAGCACCGCCTGCATTTCAGGGCAGCGCAGTAGCGCCCGGATGCCGGGACTGTTCAGCTCGATGCGGACCTTACCCATAGCGCTCCACCTTCACCTTTTTGTTCCAGTCCAGCGGCACAAGCTCTTCGATGTACTGCTGCACACCGCCATAGGTGTGCCATTTCTGGCCGAAGAACTCCACCGTAACGTCGTCCCAGCTGTGCGCGTCCCCCTTCGGGATGCACAACTCGTAGGCCAGATGGTGACCGTTCAGCTGCACTTCGTCCGCTATGGCAGCAGCATCTGCCGGTGTTACCAGCACATTTTCCACCGTGACCGGCATTTCGGTGTAAACCGGATCGTGAAAAGCGTCTTCATCGGTCTGGGTCTTTTCGTAAAGCGTGACGGGGATGCCCTTAATCCACGGCATAAGGCTCGATCACTCCTATCCGCTGGCGGCGCAGGCCCAGCCGAGCCAGTTCCGATTTTTTGATGAACAGACCGCCGCCGGGCACCAGAAAGGAACCCGAAGCGGAGTAGCCCCCTGCAGCTTGGGTGAACTGGGTCAGGGGCTCCTGGTTCGTGCTGGTCATAAGGGTACGGGCCACCACATCCACTGTGACGCTCTTGGCCACCATGGCAAGATCCGGGTCAGCCGCCACCAGCGCGGGCAGGTCTTTGCCCACCTTTTGGGCTTCCATGTTCAGACTGGCCGAGACCACCTCCAGCAAGGAGGAAGCCCTGACCTGCTCGGCAGAGGTCATGGGCCGCCACAGCGTGGTCATATCCTCAAGTGCTGCGTAGGTCATTTTCCGGCCACCGTTTTCTTTTTGGGCACGGCAGCGGGCTTTTCGGTTTTAACGGGTTCGAGCCTCTTGGCCGGTTTCCAGTCCCCGCCGGAAACGGCGCATTCCGTCTCGATCACTGCGCCGGTGCGTTTGTTGCGGTACAACATGGAAATGCCCTCCTTACTTTGCGGCCTTGATGTGGGCAAAGGCGGTGGGGTCCAGAATGCCCCAGCCGATGTATGCTTCACCGCGCAGGTACACCTGATTGTGGCCCTTCAGGTCGCCCAGCTCGCTGTCGTTGTCCGGGTTGCCGTACTGGATCACCTCGATGGGGATCTCCTTTGCATAGCCCCACTTGAAGCAGTTCTCAAAGTCACCCACCAGAGCGCGGTCCAGACTGGAACCAGCGGACAGGTTGGAAGTGGATTCGACATGCAGGCCGTTCACCTCGCCGGGCTTTGCACCCCACGCCAGCTGCGGATACAGCTTTGCGCCGTCGGTGGTAGTCTGTGCAGCCAGTGCGCTCTTGAAACTGGGAGACAGCACCATGCCGGTCACGTCGCGCTCTTCGCCCTGCACCAGAGCAATGGCGGCTTCCACGTTGGCGTCGGGCATATCGCCGGTGACAATGGTCACAGCCTGCGTGACCTTGCTGTCAAAGTGGTTGGTGCCGATCACGCCGGATGCCGTGCCGGTGCGCGGGTTGATGCCGTGGAAGGCCATCAGGTCCAGACCCTTGGCCACCTTCTTTGCAAAGCCGTCCGCAAAGGCACTGAGCACGTCCATCTGGGCATCCTCGGATGCATACAGGAACTCGTCGGACACGCGGGCGCCGTATTCGATCTTCAGCGGCACGATGGTGATTGGCTCCACGGTCAAGCCGCCCGTGCCCTTGGCACCGTTTTCGGCCACGATGTCCACCTCTTTGTCCAGAGTGAAGGTAAACTCTTTCTGGCCGTTGAAAGGAATAGGCGTTGCGCCGCACAGCTTTGCCAGTGCGGATGCGCCAGTGGTTTTCTGGATGAAGCCGGGGATCAGTTCTTCCGGGAACAGGGATCCTTTGCTCAAAATATTTGCCATGATGTTTTCTCCTTTAGTCGTTGTTCATCAGCTGGTTGGTAAAGGTGCGCAGGGCGTCGCGCCTGCTGCCGCCGCTGGGGTCAGGGTCGCCGCGCAGAGGTGCGGGCGGGTTCTTGGGCTGGATCAGTTTCAGCAGGGCCTGCGCGTCCTTGCGGATGTCGGCCTCGTTGGAGCCGGTCAGACGCTGGGCCAGATCGAACGGGATGCCCACTTCATGGGCGATGCGGGTCTTGAGGGCATCCGTCTCGTAAGTCTGGATGCGGCTGTTCAGTTCCACAATCTGCCCGGCATATTTCTCGTTCTGGGCCTTGATCTCGTTGTAGTCGGCATAGGGTGCAAGCCGCTGTTCAACGGCTGCGTCAAATGCTTCCTGCGTGGTAATAGGTTCAAATGCTTCTGCCATAGAAAAACTCCTTTCGTTCTGGCAAACAAAAAACAGGCCCGTGTGGCCTGTTAATAGCTGGTGCGCTGGCGACGCTTTGCCTTGCCCTCGGCGCATTGCCAGTGGGCCAGGATCACGCTGTCCAGCAGTTCAATATGTCCGCCCTCGGTCAGTGAGCGGTAGCCAAAGCCGCCGTTGGAGCCGATGGCCCGCTTTTCACAGTTGGATGCTGCCTGCGTAAGGCCGGGCTGCCCGGCATGGCACAGGGATCTTGCAAACACTGCCTGCTCAAAAGCGGCATTGGCGGTGATGATCTGCTTGACCGTGGGTAGCACCGGTGCTTTGATACGGGCAGCCTTCATGGCGTCGGCCAGCAGCTGCTGCCCGCTGGCACCGTCCACCGCCACAGCGGCAAGGTCGGCTTTGGACAGAAAATCAAGGAGCCATCCGCTGCCTGTCCGGGTAGGGCGGCAGTCGATGGCTTCCACGAATATCTTGTTTTCTTTGGTCCGGCAGGCAACGGCCAGCGCACAGCTGGTGCCGTCGGTGCTGAACTTGATGCCGGCATAAAGCCTGCCGGTGAGCTTTGGCAGAGCGTCCACCTTCAGCTCGTCCCATTCGGTGCGGCTGATGGCGGATTTGAGGTTGTAGCGCAACCACAGGCCCAGACGCTGGATGTTGAAGTCAATGGGATCGTCGCCGATCTCATCCGCAACGCTGCGCTCGGTAAAAATGGTGCCGAGACTTGGGTTCGTGCGGTACCATGCTTCCACGTCATGCGGGTCGGTCTGCTGTTCCACGCTCCACTCAGCCCAGCCGGTGTTCTGGGTATCACCCCGCAGCGCAGCGTTGCGCATTTTGAGGAATACCGTGCCGGAAGAGACCGGCGTAGGCGGCGTGCCGCAAAACAATGTCTGCGGGTTCTCGCTGTCTGTGACCACGTATTTCAGGGCACTGGCCTGATCGTCAGTGTATTCCTGCGCTTCGTCGATCACCAGCAGATCGAAACCCTCACCCAAACCGCCCTTGGAAGAGCGGGTGCGGAACTCGATGCGGCCCGTGCTATCTTCCAGCTGGATGTGCTCACGGCCCACCGCTTGAATGGATTTGTACGGGATCTTTGCTTTGTCCAGCAGATGGCACAGGCGCTCCCATGCTGCGCGCGAGGTGGTGGTGCGGTGCGCGGTGTGCAGGATGCTTTCGCCCTGCTTCAGGCCGTACAGCTCTCGGATGGCGGCGATTTCGTTCTTGCCGTTGCGGCGGGGCACTGCGTAGCCGAATTTGGTGTGCACCCAAAGATCATTCTCGTTGCGGGCAAGGATATCGTAGAGCAAAAGCTCCTGCCACTGCTGGGCCGTGCGCCCGGTGGTGTTGTACAGGTCAATTGCTTCTTGTCCGCACGTTTCGGTGTAGGGCAGCACGACAGCGGCGGTAGGCGTCTGGCGGCCCAGCCTGACATCAGCTGCCTGTTTTCGCGTCCGCGGCATGGTGGGCTGGGTTCCTCCTTCTAAGATGTTGACGACAAATCGAAAATATGATATAAAATAAATAGAGGTGCGCCTCCGCTATATGGTGGGGGCTCGACACCTCTATTTTTTTGCAATAAAACGCTGGACCATGAGCAATTCATCTTTGCAGATAACAAGAATATCCACGTCTTGAGTTGCACTGGCGGTCAGCCTTTTTCGGAGAACATCTTTCAGCAAATCAGCAGAAATTATATTTTGCCCATAGTTCAAAATAATGCCGCCGGGATTTTCTTGAATCTGCTTCAGACCATGCCGAACAGCGCTGTTCGCAGATTTTTCCGTGGAAGCTGTTTTTAAGTCCCACATCTTCCCATTCCAAATATAGTCCGGTGTCATGGCCTTATAGTTGTTTACTTCGTTCAACAGTACAATGTTGCCGCCCAGATGGTCGTGCAGCCATTGTGCTGTTTTCACTTCATCTGCATGGCGCACCATGTCATAGCCTGTATCATATGTGATAGAACCAACACCCGGTGAAGCCGTCCGCAAATATTCCGGGAGAACGCTCTGCATAGGAATATCGCCGGGAATATGGACTTTGTTAGGGAGTGGTGTTTCTGCAAGCTCCTTACGGGACTGAAGGACTTCCGGCTCCTCTGTCCACGTTTTATTCCACACGTTCTGCCGTCGGCCCTCGCCGGGGTCATATTCCACCCGGCAGCGGCAGCGCTCGTGGCGGCGGTAAACATCTTTCGGAACATGGGGGTAGTCGTATGTCCCGGCCAGAGCGCTACACCACTTACAGCAGCCGCTTTCGGCAATGCGGACGACGCGCGGCCTCAGACCGGCCCTGCCCTGAAAATCCACATTTGCCTTCAGGACATCGTCCACGGCCATGCGGGAAAAGGTGCGCACCGGCTCAGCCAGTGCCCATGCCGCATCCTCAAACCGTTCCGCTTCTGCCAGCTTATTGAGCAGGCCGTTCACGCGGTCGGCATCCAGCACGGCACGCTGCGGCGCAATGCCGATCCGGGCCTGCCGGTTCAAAGCCTGCTGCGCAGCCGCAGCAGCGTCTGCGATCCTGGCATAGTCCTCCTCCAGCAGCGGGCGCACCACCCGATCGGCAATGTTCCAGTACAGCCTTCCGTCCGGCAGAATGTCAGCAGTCAGGTTGCGGCGGAAAGCGTCAGCCAGTGCGGAACCTACCAGCTCGGCATAGGCTGCAGCGGCAGTGTAGGTGTCAGCTTCCTGCTGCGCGTCGCCCAGCAAGGCCAGAAAGTCAGCTCGGATGCGTTCCAGCAGTTCCGGGGCAATGTCTTTTTCGTCCATGGGCACCTCAGTTCTCGGTGCGGATGCCGGTCAGATCCCGCAGATTTTCTTTGCCGAAGTAGCCGGGGATCACGGCGTTTATCTTGCCCACGGCATCACCGATGCCGGACAGCGTGGCGGCGTCCGGTTCAAACACCGGCTCCCACACAGGGCGGGTCAGGTAAAGCTGCTGGCGCTGGTAGGCAAAATCGTCCCGCACGCAGGCCGCAAGATACCCGACATTCAGGAAGCCGCTGCCGAATGTGCGCTGCGCCTTGCGGGCTGCCAGACGCAGGGCCTCGTGGCTGGACTTGATGGCCTCGGCGCTGCTGGGATTGTCGGTAACAAAACCCAGATCATCCAGCGTCAGGCCGGTCTCGCCTGCAAACAGCGCTGCAAAGGTGCGCAGCTGTTCGGTATACGGGCTCATGCTCTGCTGGGTGAACTGGCCCACAACGGGCTTGTCGCCATCCTCGTCTTTGGTAATCTCCAAAAGGCTGGAAATGGTAGCCTTCCATTTGTCCAGCTGTTCGGCTTCATTGGATGTGCCCAGCACATACTTTTGCGGGAAGGAGTAGAACTCGGCGCTGATCTCGCTGCGCTTGAGGGTGCGCAGCGCGCCCTGCTGCAGGCCCATACAGGCGCGGGAAATACGACTGTGCCCAAACGGACGCTTTGCATCCGGGCGGTATACGATGGGCACCAGCAGCGGGGCAGGTGCGGAGTTCGTCACCCGATACGGTTTCTGGCCCTTGGGGTAGTACCATGTACTGCCCGCAGTGAAGTAGGCCTCCAGCGTGGGCCGATCGCTGTCGGGGTCGCGCGCCAGAACTGCATAGCCCTCCCTCAGCAGGCCCGTCACTTCATCCATCACGCCGGTGGCGTTGCCGCCGTCAATGACCTGCAGGCGCGGAAAACCGTTTTCGGCCTGACTGATATACACAAAGCAGCAGCTGGAAATGAGGGCCGACAGCACTGCGCTGTCAAACAGCACATCCGCATTGTTCATGCAATAAATGGTGTTCAGGTCAAAATTATCGTCCCGGAACTCCCGCCAGAGCAAGCGGTCCGCCAGCGAATCCACGGCCTTGCCGCACCAGCCCAGCACCTCTGTGAAGGTGCGGAACTCTGGCGGTGTCACCATGCCGAAGTCCTTCACGGCGTTCTTCATTTCATAATATTTGTAGCGGGTCTGCACCCGCGCCCGCTTTTGCAGCAGGCGGCGGCGCAGGTATGCCATGCCTTTCAGGTCGCTCATAGGGCGGTGCTTTCTCCTTTCGCGAGAAAATATTCACAGTACGGTACGGGAAGGTCAGAGACCCCCCTGGGAGGGGGATATCCCCCCTGTTGTGGTGAGGAAGGTTTGATATCTGCTGCCTTGCTCAATGGCCGCGGTAGGCTGTCCAGTCGGTGCTCAGCGGCAGAGCCAGCGGCGCGTCTGCATCCGCTTCGGCCTGCTTTTCTACCGGCGAAAACAACTTGTCGCTCTTCTGCCGGTTGCACCAGAAATGCGCCAGCTGAAGGTTGGCAAGGTCGCTGGGATGCCCGCCCTTGGCCACGGGAATGATGTGGTCGATGCACGGCGAAAGCGGATGCGGAAACTTGCAGCTGAAATCCACAGGTTTGCCGCAGATGCCGCACACGGTTTGTGTAGCATAGATCTTCTTTTTGTTGCGCTCAAAGGCCAGACGGTGCGTGCCGTCACGGTCTGGGCGCGTAACAGTCTTTGGCATATGCGGCTCCTTGGTCACGGCCTGCTGTGCACCATCGGGAAGGAGCCTTTGCAGGCAGGGGGACTTCTTCGGGGAGGGAGTGTTTTCAAAGCCCATGGGTGCTTTGCAGGCCCGGGGTATCAAAAAAGCCGCCCGGATGATCCGAACGGCAGGAGATTCGCGGTCAGTGCGCAGCTGCCCGCAGCGGCAGCTTACTGGGCCGGATGGGATAGAGCCCGCTTGGCTGTATGCTGCCACGCACTGAGGATGATGCTACAATGACCTATATTTATCCAATGACCCCGCCGGGGTGCAGACCCTGACGGTGCCACAGGATAGCAAAATAAGAATTGCCCGGCTGGTACATTCAGGCTGTTGGTCGGTAAGGTGTTCCCCTGTCGCAGCCGGGCAATACAAAAGCCGCAGGGTGTTGGATGTTGTCCAGCTCCTTGCGGCTTTCGCAGTTTAATATTATCAGCTGGTTAAGGTGCATTCAAGTCCTGATTAGTCCATTTTTGTCCAGATTAGTCCAGATTGGTCTATTTTAGTCCAGATTAGTCCTGACCTTTCACTTGCAGGCTCTCGATTGCCTGCCGGTGGTGGGCTAACACGGCACTCCTCGACAAGTTTGTCCCCTGCATTATTTCGCTCCAGCTCTGGAATTTAATGTATTTGCGGAATAGGATATCACGATCACACAGATTGTCCAATGCATCCAGCGCCGCCGTGATCTCTTCGCAGATTTCATCACAGACACGAGCCTGCGCAGCTGCCCGTTGCTCTGCTTCTTGGATGCGTTCAACCGCCCTCGGTAGGGTCTGTCCATCACTGTGCCCGCCGGGTACAGGAGAAATATTCTGAGTTGTGCGCCCGGCATCTGTCTTTGCTGTTTTCAGTTGCTGCAGACGAAAGCCGAACAGCTGCCGGGCTGCCTTGTAACGTTGTAGCCATTCTCTTTTTTCTTCATAGGTCATCGGACTGCATCCTCCTTTATCCTCTATTCAGTTCCCCACTGCTCTGCCATAGCACCGGTTAGGGCAGTTTAGGCATGGGCATCCAGACCGGAAATTCCTCTGGAAAGTCAGCCACAATGTGCCATTCCCATGCGGTTACAAATCCAATTCCCGTCTGTACAGTCAGAACTGTTGCTGACCGGGGATCTGCGTCTTCCTCTTTGGGAGGCTCTTCTGCCGTTTTACGCCACCGCAATTGCAGGCTGTCCGGGTCAATGGACGGGCAACTTTCAATAACCTTCTTCACGGCTTTGAAAAGCTCCTGCTTTTTGTAAACCATGTTGATCTGGCGGGTTCCTTCTGCGGCGGCCATAGCGAGGTTCCAATCGTTATAGCACTTGTCTGCATGATTCATGGCAGTATTAGCATCAATCAATCTTACTTCATCCATGGCCCAGTCACCCCATAGGAATATATCTGTTTTCGCACTGGACGTTGTTGCAAAAGCGCTCGGTGCCAATGACTTTTAGCGGTCTGCCGCACAGCGGGCAAAACTTGGGCACCCCTCGTGTCTGGTACGGGTTCCCCGCCGCCTTTGTAGTGCCCTCATGCAGCAGGTGAGCTATACACGCAATAGAACCGGGCTCCACTACCGCCATGCAGTTATGGCGCGCCTCACAAGAATTACAATCCATTTTCGTTTATCTCCTGTTTACCACCCCGCCGGGCCATCCTCATGGTCTGCGGGTATAAAATCATCCTCGTTGTAATTTTCGGACGGATCAGGCGCGGGCTGCCACTCATGATACTGAGGCTGCCACCACATGGGCACCCGGCCTGTTTCGCCCTCTCGGTTTTTGCTCACCCGCAGACTGACCTCAAAATAATCATTCGGCCCCTGCAGGCGGCGCTCTCCTGTAACCTCGCTCTCGATGAACACGACGGCATCCGCGTCCTGCTCAATGGTGCCAGAGCCGCGCAGATCTCCCAGCGCTGCCTTTTTGGCTCCACCGTTCCGGTCGGTGCTGCGGTTCAGCTGCACCAGTTCCACGATGGTGATGCCGGTTTCCATGGCCAGCTCTTTCAGCTGACGGGTCACGTCTGCCAGTCGCTCATACTCCTTGCGGCCCGGCTGAGTGTCCGCAATCAGGCCGATATGGTCGATAAAGACGATCCGGGGCCGGTACTTCATGACGCGGGCGCGGATATCGTCCACGGTCATGCGGGTGCCGTCATCGTAGATCATACCGGTGTGGCCCTTGATAAGGGCAAAAGCGTTGTTCAAGCTCTCCCGCTCCTCCTCGGTGATCTTGCGGTCTCTCAGGCGTGTGCTGTTTATGCGGGTCAGCTTGGACATGGTTCTCATCATCAACTTGCGCCTGTCCTCCTCCATGGTCAGGTAATACACCTGACAGCTGTTACTCAGGCGCAGAGCCAGAGCGAGAGCCAGATCTGTCTTGCCGTGTCCGGGACGTCCGGCAATAACAGTGACCATCTTTTCACCGAACAGACCCAGCTCATCCAGCTCACGCCATGCCATCCTGACGCTGGTGTCCGGTTTTTGCAGCCATTGCATGGTTTCGTCCCAGACCTCAGAAAAATCTTTGACGTTCGCGTCCACGCTCTCCCGGCGCAGATGATCCTGCACTTTCAGGGCTTCGCTCATGTCCCGGCAGATGCTGTCCGCGTCCGCTGCGCTCAGGGTCACGCTGGTGGCCAGTTCCACCAACAGGCGCTTGCGGTAGTCCTCCATCACAAGTGCCTCATAGTCCTGCACATGGCTGATGGTGGGCACGGTCTCTGCTGCCAGCACGATCAGAGGCCGGAAGTCTGCGCCCAGCATCCGCTCCAGTATCACGGCATCCACGTTATGTCCGGTATCCAGCTGCAGCTTGATGGCTCCAAACAGCTGCCTGTATGGGCCATCCTCAAACATCGCCGGTGTCAGACGCTCCACGGTAGCCTTGCAAGCCGCCGGGTCAAGGATGGCAGCCCCGATCACAGCCAGCTGATGCTGCTGTGCCGTGGTGATCTTGCTGGCACTCATGCGCTTATACCTCCCAACAAATCCGCAAGGGTCATGTCCTTGGTAATTTTGCGGGGCTTATCCGGCGCAGGCTGCGCATTATGTACTGTCGGGGCCTTGTCCACAAAATCCTTGACGGCAAAAACACCCGTCCAGCCGTTTTCGATGCTCTGATTCAGCATTGCAATGGCGTACCCGGTGCGATCCTGAACGCCCGACTCTTCAACTAGACGCTTGATGGACTTGCAGATCTTCTTTGCCACCAGAGGCGTCCACAGCTTTTTCTTGTCCTTCTTGGCCAGCTCACGCCGGTGCTGGTCAAAATCCATCAAAGCGTCATACAGCCCGCCGGGGCCGCCGCGGGAAAACTCGTCAAAGACCTCGGCCACGGTCAGACCGTCCGGCTCCTCTCGCGCTCCTGCGCGGGGTTTATTATTATTAGCTTTCTCTTTTTCTTTCTTGGGTGCACTTTCTGCACCGGTAGAGGTGCACTTTCTGCACCTATCCGGGTGCACATTGTTCACCGGTGCATTTTCTGCACTAGTGCACTTTTTGCACCCATCAGACGCAGACGAACACGCCGCCGGGCGAAGCGCTGCATACCGGTTTGTGGGTCTGCCGTTTACTGTCTCAGACCACTTGCGGATCAGACCGTCCTTTTCCAGCTCGCCCAGAAGGTTCAGCACGGCGCGCTTGCTCAGCTTGAAGTAGTCCACGATGTAGCTGACAGAGCCATAGAAACAAGACTGATCGTCTTGGGAGAAGCCCCAGATCAGGGCATAGATCAGGAGCTTGTTGCCGTTGAGGTTGTAGTCCGTTACCATCCACGGCTGAACAACAACATATCCGTCTTTTCTCATCCTGTTTGCCTTTCTCCATTAAAACGGCAGGTCGTCGCTGTCGTCGATCACTGCAAAATCGTCGCTCTCGGAATGCTCCGGCGCGGGCTCACTGGGCCGATATCCCGCCGGAGGCGCTTCGCCGCCCTCGTCCACCTGCTTGTTGGTGCCCTTGGAGCCGCCAAAATTGATGTTTTCGGCCACCACGGCAAAGGCGGTGCGGTTGTTGCCGTTCTTGTCCTGATAGTTGCGGGTCTGGATGCGGCCATTTATGGCGATCAGACTGCCCTTGGAAAAATACTTGCACACAAAGTCAGCCTGCGCACGCCATGCCACGATATCCACAAAATCAGCTTGCCGCTGCTCACCCTGCCGGGCAAAGTTGCGATCACAGGCAATGCGGAACTGGCAGACGTTCACGCCCGCCGGGGTGGTGCGGAGTTCAGGGTCAGCCACGAGGCGGCCCATAATTGCTACAACGTTAAGCATTGAGATAGTCCTTTCCAACGGCGGCCATCCACGCAGCGTGTGCGCCGGGGCCGTTCTGTTCCTCATATTTCGCTTGCGCAACGGCCTTTAAGGTCTGCGCACAGGTGGCATTGTGGTGGGCGCTCAGGCCCGGCTCATTGTGGTGCTGGTGGCACAGCCAGACCTTGAGTCCGTGCCGCTCGGAGAAGCTGCGCAGCGGCCCATTGAGGATGTGATGCTCCTCCAGCCCGCGCGTGGTCTTTACCGCATACCAGCGGCGGCAGATGTAGCACTCCTTTTCTGCCTGAATGATGCTTTTGGCCATTATGGTTCCTTCCATTCCTGCCAATAGGCAGTTACCATGGGATCATTCACGCCCATCTCAGCAAGGCGGTCAAAGATCCCGTCAATCAGATTTTTCATTTCACCGGTGGTAAAGGTGGAGCTGCCCTGTGTGCACTTGACCGTGCAGCGGTTGCCGTCCAGTATCTCCACCACATGAACAAGCCGATAGCAGCCGCGCAGGATATCCAGAGCGCCCGCCGGGACTTCCAGAAAATCCACCTTCGCGCCGTATTTCTGCAGCATGTCCAGATAGCACTCTTCCGGGGTCACGCCGCCGGTGCGCCCGGCGTTGTAGGCATCAGCCATGATGGTGAGCAGCGACCACATGAGACGGTTTTGCTGGGTGCTGCGGCCTTTGCGTTCCGGCTCCACGGTCAGGGTCAGGCGCAGGGGTTGCCCGTGGGCTAAATCGTCCAGACGCTGCAGGAGCTGGGTTTCCACAAATTCCGCAGAGCTTTCCACCTGCACCCGCCGGGCAGCGGGGTCATACACCACCGGCAGACGGCCAATTACTTTTCCCATGTGATCTTGCGGCCATCTTTATCGACAAACTGCACGCTGATGATCTCACCAGTGTCCGGGTGACGCAGAAATTTATCTACTGTCAGCACCGTGGCCAGCTTATAGCCCGCCAGCTGCGGCGGGTCGTTGGGTTTGCGCCCCGGCTTCTGGATCCCGACAATGGGCACCTGATCCGCACGCAGCATAATGGGCGGCAGTGCCATGATATCGCTGCCGATGCCCCAAAGCTCTGCCGCCGCCATGAAACTGGTCTCTTCTTTCCAGCGTTCCGGACTGCCCGGGTGCTTGCCCTCCAGCGCGCCTGCATCCCTGAAACAATAGTCCTTCATGTACGGGTTGAACACACCCACAGCGCACCAGAGACGCCCATCTGCAGAATAGCGGCGCTGTGCCCAGCCCAGAGAGCCAAAGGTTTCATTCAGGATACTGCGCACGGCGTCCGGCTTCGGCATTACGAAAAGTTTTACTGCATCCTTCGAGATCTCCCGCACGATCACTACGGCTTCAGAGGGGTGCATCTGGCGCGGTTTGGGACATTCCAAGGGAAACTGTACCACCTGCGCCGCCGGGTGCTCCTGCGCGCTCTGTGCGGCCTTGCGGCGGGGTGTTGTTGATTTGGTTGTTGCCATATAGGTCAGCTCCTTTCTTTGCGCTATGCGCTGGCAGTGGCTCTTGTTTTACCTCCTGCCACCATTGGAGGGCACGGTCAGCTCAGACCGTTCAGGACGGGGACGCTGCTTTCCCCGCCCACATAGGTGGGAAGCTTGCCATCCCACAGTGCATCTACGCCGGTGATGCGGTAGTATTCCAGCAGATTGCTGTCCAGACTGTCGGTCAGAGCATCGTTGGCCTCGGCCTTTTTCTGAGCGGCATACAACTCAGCATCCGCAGCCACCTTGGATTTTTCGGCCTCAGCCTTTGCGGCGATCAGATCCGCGTCCGCCGTTGCCTGCGCTTCCACGCGGCGCTTTTCGGCATCGGTCTCGGCCTTTTCTTTTTCCTGCTGGGCCTTCACCTTTGCTTCAACGGCATCCGTAAAGGTATCCGTGAAATCGAAATTCGTGATGCTGATGTAAGAGAGGTCGATGTTGTACTGTGCCAAAACACTGCGCAGCTGCGCGTCCATCTGTTCTGCCACGGCATCCCGGTTGGAAATCAGACTGCTGGCATCATAGTGTGCTACAACCGCCTTGACCACCTCCGGGACACGGGGCAGGATCAGAACATCCTCGTACTTGCGGCCCACCTCTTTGTAGATGGTCATGGCATTGGCCTGATTGATCCGGTAGCCCACCGTCACGCTGGTGGCCACTTCCTGAATGTCGGAACTGAACGCCGAGAGGTCGATGCTGACCTCCTGCACCCGGTTATCCATCTTGACAATGGACTGCCACGGTGCCTTTACCACAACGCCTGCGTCCTTGGTGCCGTTTTCGACCTTGCCAAAGGTGGTCACAATGCCGGTGTAGCCGGTCGGCACGAACGAGACACAGGAAATAACGATCAGGACGGCCGCCAGAACGCCGGGGATCACGGCAGCGGCCTTATATTCAGACCGGAACAGGCAGAATGCTGCCAACAGAGCCAGAATGCCAAAAATAAAAAAGATCATAGGTTCCTCACTTCCACATGGTTGAAATCATTCGGCCAGCGTTGAAGTAATGTCAGAGCGTGGCAGATTGGGGCGCCATTTCATAGAGCATCCTCCAAACGTGTGATTTCATAAATTGAGTTGTACAGGTAGTGCCGCCCGCCGCGTAGGTATTCCAGATGCTGCAGCAGCATTTCCAGTGCGTACAGCGCAGGCGGCGGGTCTTTGCCCTTCAGGTGAAAACCCAGCCAGTGGATCAGCTCGCCGTACTGGCTCCTGTCGATGCGCAGGGCAACGGTGGCCGGAAAGGTGTGTCCACGATCATCTGCGGCGTAGTAACTCACACCTACGTATTGCAGATGGCCGGAGTCCGTGGTATACTGAGGGTGCAATCTCTTTGTATTGGGCTTGTCCGTGTTGGCGCACGGGCAGGCTCTTTCTTTTTGCCCGGTCATAAGTTGAACAGCTTAGAGAGAAAAGCTGCCTCCTTGCCGGTAAATTCTTCTTTGCGGTCAGCAAGATTCATTTTGTAGCGGGCAATAACGACAGTTTTCATTTCATTGGCAAATATACTTGCCGCATCCTGCAGCTGTGCATCTGTCAAGTCGGAAACGAGACCGTCAACCAATGTTTCGACCATAACCATCATGAGCAACTTGATACGGTCGGATTTTTTACCTTTTCCAGTGAAGCTAATCGCAATGTGATCTCCGATTTCTTCAATGATAATTTTCATGCTGTACCTTCCTTTTCGTTTATGTCCTCCCGCGGGATCTTCTCCACATGGTAGATGTAGCGCCGCCGGGGGTTGTCTTTTTTGTGCTTGGCGTGGCAGACAGCCGAAAAAAAGCTGTTTCTGCTGGCATAGCCCATTTGCTGGACGATCATGTCAGCCGTCCCGCTGGCTATGATCTCGTCTGTCTTGGCCGAGTAGACCGTCTACCAGTTGCAAGGTTTAGCCATTGCTGTGCTCTTCTTTCATCAGTGCTATAAGGCCGTCAAGTTCCTCGGCCACAAGGTCGTAAACCTCGGCCCGCGCCTTGCAGCTGGCTTTTACCGGGGCAGCGGAAGCGTCCAGCAGGCTTGCGCTGTTCGTGTTACGCTGGGCCAGCCGCCTATACTGCCTGTTCAGGCTCTCCGCGTATTCAATCGCCGTCATGCCCATATCATGCACCCCGCCGGGCATTTTCTTTCTGGCTCTCGTCCACGGTCAGACTGTGGCACTGCTTCTCTGCGCTGCGTTTGTAGTGCTCACCGGTGGAAAGCAGTCCGCTCACACTCAGCAGCAAGCCAAAGCCCAGCGCGAACAGCACCCACGGCGCAGCCTTGACGGCCTCAGCCACTTCCCAGCCGCCCCGCATGATAAGCAGGTGGGCAATACCGGTGTTAAGCCATACCAGCACACGCGCAGCGCCAACACCGGCCAGAAATGCCACACACCAGATTTTAAGATTTTTCCTCATTGTGTTTGCTCCTTTCATGCTCCAAAGCTTACCAGCCTGTTCGACTTGGCCGGATTCTTTTTAGCTCTCTTGGCCTGAATGGCCCACGGTTTGATAAAATAGCCATATATTTCATCAGGCGAAATGTTCAAAAGTTCGCCGATCACAACAATTTCATCCACTGGAAAGGGCGCTTTCCCGTTCAGCCGGTTACTTAACGTTGCCGGGCTATACCCATTCAGCCTACGGGATATTGCCGCCGCAAGCTCTTTCTGGTTGTATCCTTTGCGCTCCATCAGCTGCTGCAGCTCAATGTAAGGTTTAATCAGCATCGTGCTCTCCCCTTTCGTTTAATCCGGATTGAAGGTCTGGAACCGGCCATCCTTGCCGTTTTTGAAATCTTGCAGCGTTTTGATCTCCTCCGGGGTGAGGCCGGTATCCTCATACTGGCCGAGGCGCTGCACCAGTTCTTCCTTCTTGGCGGTGCTCCAATAGCCGCTCTTGATGCCGCTGCACCGCGGGGCCGTCAGTCGTTCCATGTGCCGTCCTCCATTTCAAGCCCCCATTCGTCACAGATGGTCCTGCACACCAGCTTAGGAAAACCGATCAGGTCCTCACCCTTGGCGGCTGCCAGTAGCGCGTCACCATTGAGGAGGCAAATGCCGCCGCCCTCCCACAGATCGGATGCCCGGCCATTGTACGGCAGGCCGCGCAGCCTGCCTTCCTCGTTGACGATCAGGTCAATGCCGTCCACCGGCTCCCGTGCCCACGATGCGCCCAGACAGCTGGGCGTTACCTCGATAGGGCCGTCCACCAGCTCCTGCAGCGTTTCCAGTTTGATGCTGTCCCCGTCATCACAGGCCACCAGCCTGCACGGCCCATCCGCCGGGATGAAAATAATATAACGTTCCATGATGTATCTCCTTGTTTGATGTGCCTTCTTGCGGTAAAATGATTACAGGAAGGGATGTGGGATGTATGAATTTCTACGAGACGCCTAACAGTGCCCGCCGGGTAAACGACGTGATAGGAGATCAGACCAGGCGACGCAATGAAATGTTTGCTGCTGCACTTGAGGAAGGTGCGCGTCAAAGAAAAATTGACAATGCGCAACTTGACTCAGCAGAGGATCTTCGTAGAATGCTTGAAATGATGGAAGCCGACCAGAAAGAACAGGCCGAGGAAAATAAGAAAAATAGAGAACTGGCTCTCAAAAGCTATAAAGTTTCCCTTGCTGCTGCAATTTTTGGTGGTGCATCCTTTTTGGCTGCGTTCATAACGCTAGTCTTACAATGGTTAGGATAAGCGCAGCGATTTGAAATCCCAGTGCGATGCACTGGAAGAAAAGTGCTAGCCTCATCAGCTCCGCCGTTGTCCGGCTGGAAAGCCATTCCTTCCAGCCGGGCTTTTTGTTTTCCATAGGGTTCACCTCCTTGTGCACACCTCGTTTCTGCGGTAAAATAAAGAAATCAGGGGGGAAGTGCAAAAATGGAAAATGTCGTAAAAGTTGTAAATGAAATCATAAACTGGTTGTGGAATCGTGAAAACATTACACTTTTGATTGCAATTGCAGGTTTCGGAATGTCTCTGTACAACTTTTTTCGGGCGCTGTGGGATAAACGATGCTCGTTCCGGGTTGACTATGTAAGCCATTACTGCTGTTTATCCAAAAGCGGAAAATATGCGGAGCCTATGTTTCGCTTTAATTTTGTAAATCTGTCCTCTGCTCCGCTGACCGTCGTGCGGATGTTCTTGCTGGTTGATGGTAAGAAATATGAGTTTTTGTTCCCGGAACAGCAGGTTTATCAAATGACTCGCCGCCAAAAAGGCGAAACGATTCAGACCGGAGAAGTTAAATCTCAGAAATTACCCTTTCGAGTAGAAGGAAAGGGCGCGCTTGGCGGCTATTTTGCGGCATATCTCCCAACCGATATGGAAAAGACCTTTCAATCAGCAGGAAAATGGCAGCTTGTCGTTCAAACCTCGCAAAAGGAAAAAGTGTTTTCAATTGTGGCGGATAAGCCAGGTTACGATATTGAGCAGTATGGATACTGATGCTAAAGCCAACGTGATTTTAGCCACTGATGCATCCGCCCCTTTCAGCTCTTTTCTGTTACCACAGCAACATTGCCAGCCCAATCCGTTGTTTCAACAATAGCTTTACTCTGCCGCTCCTGTACCGCCAGTACAAGAGCGGCAATTTCTTTGGGTTCGCCGGTGATTTCAATTTTCATCTGCTTCACCCTCTTTCCAGCAGATAGTCAATGGAACAATGAAAAAGCTCTGACATTTTTTCAAGTTTAGACTGTGGGATATTCCCGTGAGCCATCCAGTTGTATACAGTTTTCCGAGTTACGCCAAGGCTCTTAGCGAGATCTTCTACGGTCATTCCTGCCCGGCTGCGCTCGGCATTGATGTTAGGATATGGCACCTTAAACGCTCCTTTCTTTCTTGAATTACTCATTTCGAGTAACTATAATTATAATATACCCATAATGAATAATTGTAAAGAAAAATATTACCCAATTTGAACAATGCTTTTTTGTGCATCTTGCTCGAATTGGGTAATTTGAATTGATTGTGTACTCAAAATGTGTATTATAATATACTTAGAGAGAAAGGAGTCGATGCAAATGAACCGCCTATCTCAGCTCCGACAAGAAAAAGGACTTAACATGAGAGAGGCTGCCCGTCAGTTGGGAATGCCCTACACGACGTATGTGAACTATGAGAAGGGAACCAGAGAACCCAACTCAGAGACACTTATCAGTTTGGCAAAATTTTACGGCACATCTATTGACTATCTTCTTTGCAAATCCGATAGTCCACCGGGCAGGGATATCCCGCCGGGCTTTGAACCGATGCCCAAAATGAAAAAAGTGCCGCTGATTGGAGCCATTGCCTGCGGGGATCCCATTACCGCCATGGAAAACCGTGAAGGCGAAATTGATGTTCCTGAAGATATCAGTTGCGACTTTGCTCTCCGGTGCAAAGGAAATAGCATGATCGGTGCTGGCATTCATGACGGCGATGCAGTCTATATTCGTATTCAGCCGGAGGTAGAGAACGGCCAGATTGCAGCGGTGCGCATCGGTGATGAAGCAACCCTGAAAAGAGTGTACCTCCATACGGATTATATCGAGCTGCGCCCTGAGAACCCGGATTATGAAAGCATCATCCGCCGCCGTGAGGAAATGAACGACGTGCACATTGAGGGTAAAGCCGTGGGGTATACGCACTGGTTTGGTTAACTTTGAACTATCGGAACCGTTCCGATAAAAATAAAAAGGAGTGTCGTGTATGAAAAAGAGAATCACCTCATTATTATTGACATTGGCGCTGGGCCTTGTTTTAACAGTGCCTGCATTTGCTGCGAACTACAGCAAGTGGACCGCTACAGAATTTTCAGGCCAGACAGATTTCGGGTATTTTTACACCTATGCAGGGCAAGATCAATCAACTTATCCTTATCAAGATGCAAATTACAAATGCTTCTCGGTTGTCTCCGCAGATGGACAGCGTTTCTATGCGGCAATTAAAGATGCCCAGTATGAGTATGCCAAAGCTGCGCTCAATAACCAGCAGATTACACTGAAGGGATTGTATCAACAAACCGCAGGTGATGGTTCTCCTATTATTTTAGCCAGTGAGGTTATCACGACAAACGAAAAGGGCGAAAAAGTGAGCACACTGTTTGGCAATGTTGTGTGGGCAGCTATAGACCACGGCAAAACGATTGCAGAAATTTTCAAAAAGTTCTATGAGGTGTACTCGGATCGCATGATTACTGTTGCCGATGACAATTCTTACCTCATGATTGACACAAACCCGTACGATTATAAAAGTGGGGATTCAAGATTGACTGATACAGGGCTTGACCATATTGAGACCCTTAATAAGACATTGAATTTGCCCGATTGGCTCTATGAAGAAATGCTGAACACACGTGCTCTGGATGGCCGCCAGAAAGAGTCCTTTGATAATGTAACTGTGACTTGGTCTTATCATCCGGATCAAGGCATGGAAGTAATTTACCGTAGCAATCACTGATCATAAATAAAAAAACACCCCCGGTGCTGCAAACACCGAGGGTGTCTTTGTACAAAAAGGAGGTTTTCTCATGCCGAATCGTGTTGGAACAGCCTCATGGGATGAAAAGCGCCAGCTCTGGCGTATCGATGTCACCAATGAGCAGGGAAAGCGAAAATCTTTCACCTCTGCCAAGCCGGGCCGCACAGGGCAGCGCATTGCCAATGCCAAAGCAGACGAATGGCTCGCGTCTGGCGTTGCTGTCCCCTCTTCCAGAGTAGAAGAGCTCTATGTCCAGTGGATTCAGGACGTAATGCTCACCACCGACAAAAGCAACTATCTGCCCATCCAAAGCCGATGGAAAAATCATGTGCAACCACTGATCGGCCGCAAAAAGGTTTCTTCTCTCACTGAATATGATTTGAAAAATATTGTTGATGTCGCCTATTCCAAAGGGCTCTCCAAAAAGACGTTGACAAGTCTTTGCTATGATCTTAAATCATTTTGCAAGTGGATGCGCCTGAAACGCATTTCCACGCTGCACCCGGAAGATCTCAAACCACCCGCCGGGGCCCGCAATTCTGTCAAGACGATCCTGCAACCGAGCGATGTGCTCAAACTGTTCAACATCGATACCACTCTGCTGCGCGGCCGCACGGTAGCGGATGAATATGTCAATGCCTATCGGTTTCAAGTCGTCACTGGCCTGCGGCCCGGTGAGATTATCGGTCTGCGGTGGTGTGACATCCACGAAAGCCGCTGTGATGTACGGCGCAGCATCAATATTTACAAAGAGGAAACGCACGGAAAAAATGAAAACGCCGTTCGTTCTTTTGCTCTGACCGATACAGCAAAGGCAGTCCTCAACGCCCAGCGCGAGCTTACCGGTGACTTTGAAAGCGTGTTTTGCATCAAATCAGAAAGCACCTACCGGCATCGCTGGGCACTCTATTGCAGCTCCAATGGCATCAATCCGTGCACTCCCTATGAGCTGCGGCACACCTTCGTTTCCATGATGAAACGGCTTCCAGAAGGTGAGCTCAAACAACTTGTTGGCCATAGCAAAGACATGGACACCTTTGGCGTATACGGTCACGCATTTGGTTCCGATGCCGAAGATACCGCGCAAGCTGTCAACGGTGTCCTGTTTAAGATTTTGAATCCAGAATCTCGCAAATAGAATGCGATTTTTTCTTTTTTTATTTATAAGTGCGTGACCTCTTGCGTGAGTAAAAGAAAAAGAGCGTTAATTCTTAACGAATCAACGCTCTTTTTAGTGGTGGAGGCGATGGGAGTCGAACCCATGTCCGAAAAGAGTTCAGTGTAGGTATCTCCGGGTGCAGGCGATCTACAACATTCCCGCCGCGCCACGCCGATCGTCAGGCTAGCGCTTTGGTAGCTTCATGAGTTCCTGCCGGTCCGCAAAGCTTAGGTCCGTTCAGGTGCTGTGTCTAAAGGACGCCCCGGCCCCACACGACACAAGAGTGGGCGGAACGCGCAGCACTCAGGCTGCGAGCAACTGATAATTATTGTTGTCAGTTAATTTTTTTGGAGGAGTTATAGAGCAGTTCCCCCACTGCTACCCGCTGCCCAGACCTCGCTCTCCCCGTCGAAACCTTTACGCCCCCTTATAAAGCACACCTTGCGGTGTGCAGAAAGCTTTGAAAAAGTTCCGCTTCAGGAAGCGGTCTGAAAAGATCAATAGTATTTGCCGTTGGACTTCATGGCACGGTCAATGGAACGCTTTGCGTCACGCTGTGCGGCATCGGCACGCTTATCGTAGAGCTTTTTGCCTTTGCAAAGGCCCACTTCCATTTTCACACGGCCATGCTTGAAATAGAGCGAAAGCGGCACAAGGGTATATCCCTGCAGCTTGCACTGCTGATGCAGCCGCCGGATCTCACTTTTGTGTGCCAGCAGGCGCCGGACGCGCATCGGATCCTGATTGAACATGTTTCCGTGGTCGTAGGGACTGATATGCATTCCCTTTACCAGCAGTTCACCATCCTCAATATCGACCCAGCTGTCCTTCAGGTTGACCCCTCCGGCACGCAGGCTCTTGACCTCCGTACCTTTCAGTTCAACGCCGGTTTCCAGCGCTTCCAGAACGAAGTATTCATGGCGCGCTTCACGGTTTGTGGCAATGGTTTTTGTTGCCGGACGCTCCTTAGTGGGTGCCATTCCGCGCGCCTCCTTTCTCCATTGTGGTTTGTTGTATCAGTATACCATTTTTTTATGGTTTTGCAAGGGCTGTTTTTGAAGAAACTGTAAATTTTTCCCAATTCACAGCTCACCACGGCCAGAAAGTGCACGGTACAAGGTGGTCTCGTCTGTGTACTCCAGACTTGCACCCACCGGCAGGCCATAGGCCAGACGTGTGGTCTTGATGCCCAGAGGCTTGATAAGCTTTGCCAGATACATGGCGGTGGCTTCACCCTCCACCGTGGGGTTCATGGCCATGATGACCTCTTTCACCTTGCCGTCGCCCAGGCGGGCCAGAAGTTCCTTGACGCACAGCTGTTCGGCAGTAATGCCGTCCATCGGGCTGAGCAGACCGTGCAGCACATGGTACAAGCCGTGATACTCCCTTGTGCGTTCAAACGCCTGCACATCGCGGGGCGTTTCCACCACGCAGATCACAGAAGGATCGCGTTTTGCACTGGCACAGATGGGGCAGATATCCGCTTCTGTATAATTCTGGCAGATACGGCAGCGATGGAGCTTGGTGTGGGCGCCCTGAATGGCTCCCGCCAGTGCGGCGGCATCTTCGTCCGACATGCTCAGCACCTGATACGCCATGCGGGTAGCGCCCTTGCGCCCGATCCCCGGAAACTTGCTGAATTCTTCGATCAGCTTTTCCAGCGGGGCAGCAGTATAGCCCATGTTCTTCCCTCCTGCCGGATCAGAGACCGGGGATGTTCATGCCGCCGGTCAGCTTGCCCATTTCAGCTTCGGCAGTTTCGTCCACCTGCTTGACGGTTGCGTTGATGGCAGCAGCCACCATATCTTCCAGCATTTCAACATCATCCGGGTCCACAGCCTCGGGCTTGATGGTGATGGACAGCACTTCGTGCTTGCCGTTCATCTTAACAGTGACCATCTCACCGGCAGCGCTGCCGGTGTACTCGGCAGCTTCCAGCTCGGCCTGTTTGGCTTTCATATCTTCCTGCATCTTCTGTGCCTGACGCATGAGGGCGTTCATATCGGGGCGGCCAAAGCCTGCGGGCATTCTTGCTTTCATAATCGTTTCTCCTTATTGATGCAATGTATTTTTATGATCTCGTTTTCCTTGCGGAATCCTCAATGGACACATCCAACCCCAGCTTTTCCAGTGCACGAAGCGACTGCTCTGCGTTGGAGACCGTTTTGCCAGCGCTCTTTGGTTCATAGGGACCAATGGGCACCGCCGTACCGGACACATCCTTGATCAGCTTTTTGATCAGGCGCTGGCTGTCCTTGTTGGCGCGGATAAAATCGCGGAAGGTCTTGCCGCCGTCGATCAGCACGCGGGTGCCATCAAAGTAAGCCTTGGACTTGCGCAGATAGGTGTAGAGCATGGGATCTTTTTCCTGCAGCTGCTGTACCACCTGCGGCCAGTACGGATACAGCGCAGTCCCTTCCTGCCCGGCATCCTGTGGCTTTTCCGGCACAGGCTTTGCAGCGGGCGTGGGTGCAGGTTTGGGCGGTTCTGGCTGCGGAACAGGTTCCAACTCTGCCGGCACGGGTGCAGCTGGCTGTGCGGCCTGCGCGGCAGGCTCGTCCCAAGGCAGCATTCCGGCCTGCTGCACGGGCGGTTCCTCCGGCAGCGGCGGCAGCTCTTCGGTCTGGACGGATAAAGTCTGCTCTACAGATATTTCCGACGGCACGGAAGGTTCTGCCTTTACAGGTTTCGGTTCCGCTGCAGGCTGCACCACAGGAACGGACGGTATTGGCGGCTGGGGAGTCGGAGCGCTTGCAAAGGGCTGCACAGCAGTTGCCGAGGCAAACGGCTGCGGCGCTGCGGGTTGAGCTGCAGCACGGACAGGCGCGGCCTGCACAGGAACTGCCTGCGGCTGCTGGGGCGGTTCGGATAAGCCAAACAGTGCAAGTTCCAGCTCGATCCGCTGGTCGCTGCCGCGGGTCATATGTTCCAGCGCACTGCCCAGCGCACGGATGGCACGAATGGCCTCCCGCTGGCCCAGCTGCGGGCCTTTTTCCAGATACAAAGCCTCCTCCTCCGGCGAAACGCCGGACAGAAGGCTCTGCCCGCCCGGCAATGCTGCCAGCATCAAAGCACGATAATGCGCGATCAATTCCTCTGTCAGACGCTTGACATCCACAGACTGCTGGCGAAGCTGTGCCAGCTGGGCCAGTGCTGTGGCACCGTCCTGCGCTTCCAGTGCGTCCGAAATGCGGAACAGATAACTGCGGTCGGTCACACCTGCCATGCGGCGCACCACATCGGCATCGATTTTCGCCGTAACGCCTGCGCAGGTATCCAGAATGGACAACGCATCGCGCAGTGCACCGTCGGCCAGACGGGCGATCAGTTCCGCACCGTCCGGCGAAAGCTCCAGTTTTTCCTCACCTGCAATGTATTCCACCCGGCGGGCGATATCCTCCGGCCCGATGCGGGTAAAATCGTACCGCTGGCAGCGGGAAAGAATGGTGGCGGGCACCTTCTGGATCTCAGTGGTTGCCAGAATAAAGATGACGTGGGCAGGCGGTTCTTCCAGCGTTTTGAGCAGCGCATTGAATGCCGCTGTGGACAGCATGTGCACCTCATCGATGATGTATACCTTATATTTACAGGCGCTGGGAGTGTAAGCTGTTTCGTCGCGCAGGTCGCGGATATCGTCCACACCGTTGTTGGAAGCCGCATCCATCTCCACCACATCCAGAATGCTGCCGTTATCGATGCCTTTGCAGATCTCACACTCGCCGCAGGGGTCTCCATTGACCGGATGCAGGCAGTTGACTGCCTTTGCAAAGATCTTGGCGCAGGTGGTTTTGCCGGTGCCGCGCACACCGGTAAACAGGTAGGCATGGCCCACACGGTTTGCCGTGATCTGGTTTTTCAGCGCAGTAACAATGGCCCGCTGGCCTACCACATCCTCAAAACGCTGCGGTCTCCATTTGCGGTACAAGGCACGGTACATGGTTCTCTCCCCTTTCCTGCAAAATAAAAAGGACAGCGCTGACGGGGTTTTGTCCCCGCCTTGCGTAACTCGGCATACGGATGCAGGCTTACTGAAACGCACGAACGCACTGCTTAAGGCTGCTTGGTTCCCCACCTGACCTGGTTCACAGCGAGCCCATCGTACAGGACCCGCATCCGTATGCCGAACCACGCAGCAGGCGCTGTCCGACACATCCTTCTGAATGCCAGAATATTGTACCATAAACGCAGGCAGATTGCAAGGGGTGGGAGGTATCATTTCACGGCCCACGCATGAAACGATCAAATAGGATAGCCCAAAGTCAGAAAATGTGATGGTCTCTAAAATCCAAAAAGCGCAGTACATTCTCTGCGCTTTCGCGTTTTGTACTGCGCTTTGCTTTTATCCTGTTATTTTAACGGCATTGATTTTGCAGCAGCCCTTTTTTCTTACAATGCCACATCCAGCGCCATCATCAGCGCAAATCCCAGCACGATGCTTACAACACCGGCAGGCTCGTCGCCCTCCACGGCCTGCGGGATCATCTCCTGTGCGGTCACGCACACCATGCAGCCCGCCGCTGCGCTGAGCAGCCACGGAAGCGCAGTACTGACCCATTCGGCCAGAGCAAAGGCAAGCAATGCCCCCAACGGCTCTACCAGCCCGGAAGCCGCTCCCGCAAAAAACGCCTGACTGCGGGTGCGGCCGTTATGGGCCAGCGGCAGGCTGACTGCTGCACCTTCCGGGATATTCTGCAGGCCGATGCCAAGGCTCAGCGCCAGTGCACCGCTGATGGCATCCGGCTCCCCGGTCAATGCCAGTGCAGCGGCAAGGCCCGCCACCATACCCTCGGGCAGGTTGTGCAATGTTACAGCCAGCACCATACGTCCGCCGTGCCCGGCCCCGCCTGCCAGCAGCTGCCCGGCAAACTGTTCCACCTGCAAAAGGCCCACTGCGCCAAGCACAAGCCCCACTGCCGATGGGATCCATGCCGGAAGCGGCAAAGTCTGTCCGCGCTGGATAGCAGGCAGCAGCAGGCTCCACACACTGGCCGCCAGCATGATGCCCGCTGCCATGCCGCACAGGATGCGCTGCGTGCAGGGCCGCGACCGCCGCCGCAGCAAAAACACGCCTGCTGCCCCCAGTGTAGTGCACACCGCCGGAAACAGCAGTACCCACGCAGTGAAAACGATCTGGTTCACGATACATTCCCCCTTTGCCCGGTGTATGACGGGAAGAGAGAAAATGTGCAGAGAACGCGGAGCTTGTCACTCTGTGAGCCAGACGACCTTAACGGATTCACTCCGGTCCGTTGTCGGAGCCTTCACCCTTCTGGACAGCACCGACATCAGCTGCTCATAATAGCCATCGCCACATTCATTTTCTCCTTGGCTGGCTGAATAGACCAGCGGTCTCACAGGGTCATTTCCAACCACGACCGATTCGATTCCGACCAGCTTCTGCCCCATAGTCTGCGCGATATCACCTGCTTTCGCCTTGGAATCCTCCAGCGCAAGCCGAATCAGTTCTGCACGGATTGCTTCCTGATTGGAAAAAGCATAGTTCGTCTCAATTTCCGCATCCAGCTCATTTTCCTCTATAAGATATCGGATATAATTTGCAAAATCCATGCTGAACGCAGTGCTGATTTTCAGCTCACGGTTTGCCCGCACCGTGCAAGGCTCATGATAGCTTTCTTCCTCCGACGAGTCCTTTCCGATTTGCACGTTTTCCGGCGCGATTCCTGCAGCATCCAGCTTTTCCAAAAACAATTCTGATTGCCGCATCACATTTTTCAGGGCCTGTGACGTAGTGCTCATCCGGCTGTGAAATGTCACAGAGACGCTCATCTGGTCATAATCATACTTCTTCGACGCTCTTCCTTCGATAGTCAGTTTTCCCATTCTGGATTTTCTCCTTTCAGAACGAAATATCTTTATCTTCGCTGCCAAAGGGCAGACCCGTAGCCGGATCGACCGGCGGCAGGCCAGCCTGCCCCATATCCGCTGCCTTTACGCTGCATACCACCGCATTGGCAAGCACATACTTCACCTTTGCGGTGGCAGCAGCGCCGATCTTATCATAGATGCGGCCTGCGCTGTAACAGTCGCCCAGCACGGTGTGAGTGCTGTTGGCCACATAACCCACCTTGCCCAGACCCGGCAGTTCTGCGCGGATAGCTTCGCGGTCAAAGTCATTCTCCGGCTCTTTGACCAGTTTTACCTTCTGGCCCACTGCAAACGGCTGAGTGCCGAAGCGGTAGTTGAGTCCGGTCAATGTAACATAGTACTTCATCTTTATTTCCTCCAAAACACATGTTTTATTTTCAGGGGACCCGTTCATCCCCTGCTTTGTCTGTATTATCCGCTTTTTATGTCCAATAAAAATCACTTTCAAATAACACTTGTCATTTTTTGATATTTTTGTTCAGGTTCGCTGCACAAAGTTTACCATCTTTTCTTTCTCCGCAGGTTAACTGTCAGGTGACAAATGGTTCTTTTCCGTTTCCGGAGCCGCATCATCCTCACTTTTGCATTTCTTTATTTCTCTTTAAGAAACATGCATTCCCGTCTTGATTTAAGTGAACAAACAATGAAAGAAATTACAAAGTGATTACAACGCGGTAAAAAATTCTTTCCTGAGTCTCCCTGTGCTTCGATCAGTTTAACAAAAACTCTTTGACTTTTAGCGATAAATTATAACAAAATCGTAGATTATCATTGAAATCCCACTTCTTAGCCAAAAAAGCTCTTGATTTTTTCGCAAAAAAGACTAGAATATCCACTTGCAGAAAGGCACTTCCTGTAGGGCCTTCTGCAAAATACATTTGCGTATGGCAAGGAGATTTTAGATATGAAACTCAAGAATGTTTGTGTTGCTGTTGTTGCTCTGGCTCTGGCTGTTGGCATGACCGCTTGCGGCGGTTCTGCTTCCTCCACTGCTGCATCCTCTTCCGAGGCTGCTTCTACCAGCACTTCTGTTGCTGCTGAGGCCGAGGAGGACGCTTCTTCCGCTGTTGCAGAGGAGAACGGTTCTTCTTCTGAGGCTGCTTCCAGCGAGGCCGCTTCTTCTGAGGCTGCTTCCAGCGAGGCTGCTTCTTCCGTTGCAGCTTGATTGCACAGCGCCTAAATTCCAATAAAAGCTGAAGCCGGGCACAGGGAGCCATGAGTTTTCCTGTGCCCGGCTTTTTACAACAAAACGCACCGGATCGTTCAACGAGAACCACCCGGCGCGTTATTTTTTATGCTCCCCAGAACAGGATGCCCAGCCCTGCGGAAATCAGGATCATGAGAATGGGGGATGGTGCCTTGCCGTTCCTTTTGCGGCACAGCAGATGCAGCGCCCACAAAAGTACAAACACTGCAATGGAGCGCGCATCCGGTACAAAGTCGGTGCTGCGGCCCGCAAAGCCCAGCAGTGTGGAAAGTGCCATATTGATTGCCGTTGCAAGGATCATCGCCACCACACAGGGACGAACGCCGCCAAGAACTGCGTTGACTCCCGCATACTTCATCAGGTTCTGCAGCACCGATGCAACGAGCAGAATGATCACAAAAGACGGCAGCACCACCCCCAGCGTGGCGCACAGCGCACCCCAGAAGCCGCCCTGTGAAGCGCCGATGAAGGTAGCCATATTGATGGCCAGCGGGCCGGGTGTGGACTCCGACACGGCAATGAAGCTGAGGAATTCGCCTTCCGTCAGCCAGCCGCGTCCTAAGACCGTTTCCCGCACCAGCGAGATCATGCCGTAGCCGCCGCCAAAGGACAGCGCGCCGATCATGAGAAAATTCCAGAAAAGTTCTACATAGATCACGGCTTCTTCTCCCCCTTCCGCAGCTGCTGTACTGCATACACCAGCAGCCCGGCCGCACCGCTGAACAGGATGAAAAAAATGGAAGAGAAGGACACTGCTGCAATGGAACAGCCCACCATCGCTGCCGCAACCGTGGTCAGGATGACAATATTGAAGACGCTGTGTTCCAGCTGCTTCAGCATTTTCAGGCCCGCCGAGAGGATCAGATAGATCACACACACCTGAATGCCGTGGAACGCACTTGCCACCACCGAAAGGCGGAGGAACTGGTCAAAGAACAGCGAGATCAGATAAATGACCGCGAAGGACGGGAGACACACCGCCACCGTAGACGCCGCCGCGCCTGCCGTACCCTCGATCTTGTAGCCGATATAGGTGGCACTGTTCACCGCCACCGGGCCGGGCGTAGACTCCGCAATTGCCACCATGTCCAGAAATTCTTCTTTTGTCACCCACTTTTTCTCTTCCACAAATTCATTTTGCAGCAAAGCCACCATGGCATAGCCGCCGCCAAACGTGAACGCTCCAATTTTGAAAAACGTCCAGAAAAGCTCCTTTGTTTTCGACATAGCCTTCTCCTTTCTTGCGCCTTATTATATCATTTTTTGTTTTGATATGATATACTTTAATGGAATATGCTGCTTTCTTTGGAAAAAGCAGAAAAAGGAGTTTAGGATATGAAAACAAAATTTGGCATCGTAGGCTGCGGATTTCTGGGCAACATTGTGGCCGATGCATGGAAGAACGGTCTGCTGCCGGACTATGAGCTGGTGGGCGTGACCAGCCGTACCCGTGCTTCGGCAGAAAAACTTGCCGCCGAGGTAGGCTGTCCCGTCTGCGATGATGTGGATGCCCTGCTGGCGCTGCAGCCGGAATACATTGTGGAGACTGCTTCGGTGGAGGCTGTACGCGCCATGGCTGTGCCTGTACTGAAAAAAGGCGTGAATCTGGTCATTATTTCCATTGGTGCCTTTGCGGACCTTGATTTTTACGAGCAGGTCAAGGCCGCTGCCGTGGAGGGCGGTGCCAAGGTGCATCTGGCAAGCGGTGCCATTGGCGGCTTTGATGTGCTGCAGACCGTCACTCTGATGGCCGAGGCTCAGAAGCTGGCCGAGACGGCAGGCATTGAGACCCACACCGGAGCCAAGGGCTTCCGCAACACGCCGGTATGGGCCGACCACCTGCTGACCGATACCGAAAAGACCACCGTGTTCACCGGCAATGCCAAGCAGGCCATTGCCACCTTCCCCCGCCGCGTGAATGTGGCTGTTGCCACATCGCTGGCCACCACCGGCCCGGAGATCACCGGCGTGACCATGCACTCGGTACCCGGCTGGGTGGGCGACGACCACTGCATCACCGCTGAGATCGAGGGCGTGAAGGCCATGGTGGATATCTGCTCTTCCACCAGCGCCATTGCCGGTTGGAGCGTAGTTTCCCTGCTGCGCAACCTCTCCTCCCCCGTATGCTTCTATTAAAGGAGGGCTTTGCAGATGTTCAACAAACTGGTGGCCATTGAGCCGGTAAGCCTGATCCCTTCCGCCGAGGAAGCGCTGCATCAGTACGCAAAAGAAGTGGTGCTGTACCGCGATATCCCGGCCAGCGATGACCAGATCGTGCAGCGCATCGGAGATGCCGATGCCGTGCTTCTGAGCTACACCTCCCGCATGGGCAAAAATGTGATCGAGCGCTGCCCGAATATCCGTTACATCGGCATGTGCTGCAGCCTGTATTCTGAGGAAAGCGCCAATGTGGATATCGCCTACGCCCGCACCCGCGGCATCAAAGTGCTGGGCATCCGGGACTACGGCGACCGCGGCGTTGTGGAGTACGTCCTGCATGAGCTCACCGGCATCCTGCACGGTTTTGGGATGCCCATGCTGCGGGACGAGCCGGTGGAGATCACCGGGCTGAAGGCAGGCATCATCGGGCTGGGTGTGTCCGGCAAAATGATCGCCGACGCGCTGCAGTTCATGGGTGCCGACATTGCCTATTACAGCCGCACCCGCAAGCCGGATGCCGAAGCTGTGGGCATGGCCTATAAGCCGCTGGCACAGCTGCTGACCGAGAGCGAGGTGGTGTTCACCTGCCTGAACAAGAACGTACTGCTGTTGGGCAAGGACGAATTTGCACAGCTGGGCGCAGGCAAGGTGCTGTTCAACACTTCCATCGGCCCGGGCTTTGACTCTGCTGCTCTGGAACAGTGGCTTGCTCTGCCGGGCACCCACTTTTTCTGTGACACCCGTGCCGCTGCCGGCCCGGTGGGTGAAGGCTTCTTTGCCCGTGAGAATGTGCATTGCGCGAATGTTTCTGCCGGACGCACCAAGCAGGCTTTTGTGCTGCTGAGCCAGAAGGTGCTGGCAAACATCCGCACTGCACTGGGAGAATGATATAAAAAGGAAACGCTTCCCCGGCCGGGAAGCGTTTCCTTTTAGGCTTTATTCAAAATTGTTGTGATCTCTTCCAGATTCGCCGCAAATCGGATGCCCTGCTGGCGCTGCGGCGTGGAAAGGCCTTTCTCGATCATTTTGGCAAGCAGTGCTTTCAGGCTGTCGTAGTAGCCGTTCAGATCATACAGGATGCAGGGCGCGTCCAACTGGCCCAGCGAGACCTTGGACATTACCTCTGCGATCTCTTCCAGCGTGCCGGTACCGCCGGGGAATGCGATGAAGGCATCGCCCAGCTCGATCATCTTCGTCTTGCGCTCGGTCATGTCCTTGGTGACGATCAGCTCGGTCAGGCCATCGTGCTGCAGCTCCTGCTGCACAAAGAACTGCGGTTCCACACCGGTCACCGTGCCGCCTGCGTCCAGCGCGCTCTGGGCAAGCTGACCCATCAGGCCGCTGCGGGAGCCGCCGTACACAAGGCGGTGCCCGTTTGCGCCGATCCAGCTGCCCAGTTCCCGGACAGCTTCCGCCAGCGCAGGATCATTGCCCGCATTTGCTCCAAGATAGACCGTGATGTTCATGGTATTTCCCCCTTTGTTTTTTCCATTTTACCACGCAGCGGGCCGATTGAAAAGGGCCATCCCCTTGCAAATGCAGCGGCACTGTGGTATTCTTGAACGCAGAAAAAGGGAGCCTGCAAAAGCAGGCTGAGAGTGGGCTGTTTGCCCAGACCTGTGACCTGATTTGGACAATGCCAACGTAGGGAGATACTGCTGCTTCAAAGTGCGGAGGTGCCTCTTTGCGGGCATTTCCGCATTTTTTGCAAAGGAAGTTGTAACCATGAAAACTGCATTGACGATTGCCGGCAGCGATTCCAGCGGCGGTGCTGGCATCCAGGCCGATATCAAAACCATGACTGCAAACGGCGTGTACGCCATGAGCGCCATTACCGCACTGACTGCCCAGAACACCACAGGTGTGACCGGCATTTTTGAAGCCACGCCCGAATTTCTGGCACAGGAGATCGATGCCATTTTTACCGACATCTACCCGGATGCCGTCAAGATCGGCATGGTATCCTCGGCAGAGCTGATCGGTGTGATCGCCGAAAAGCTGCACACCTACGGCGCAAAGCATATCGTGGTGGACCCGGTGATGGTTGCCACCTCCGGCTCCAAGCTGCTGCGGGACGATGCCGTGCAGGCACTGACCGAAAAGCTGCTGCCCATGGCAGAGGTGGTCACCCCCAACATTCCGGAGGCTGAGATCCTTTCCGTCATGAAGATCACCGATGCGGCCGGAATGGAGGCCGCTGCAAAGCTGATCAGCGAGAAATACCACTGTGCCGTGCTGTGCAAGGGCGGCCACCAGATCAACGATGCCGACGACCTTCTGTGGCGGGACGGCTGCGGCAAATGGTTCCGCGGCAAGCGCATTGCAAACCCCAATACCCACGGCACCGGCTGCACCCTGTCCAGCGCCATTGCGTCCAATCTGGCAAAGGGCTATGATCTGGATACATCTGTGGAGCGCGCAAAGGCCTACATTTCCGGCTGTCTTTCTGCCATGCTGGATCTGGGCCACGGCTCCGGCCCGATGGACCATATGTTTGCACTGAAGGGAGAGTTTGTGGGTGAGTGAGCAGACCTTTGTGCAACAGCTGGTACAGGAAAGCCTGCCTGTGTGGGAGAAATGCCTGCACTCAGAATTTCTGACCCACCTTGCGGATGGCACACTGGATGAAGCCTGCTTCAAGGGCTACATCGTGGAGGACAGTCTTTACCTGCGGGAATATGCCAAGGTGTTTGCCTGGGGCATGACCAAGGCAAAGGATATGCAGACCATCCGCACCTACTATTCCCTGCTTTCCTTCGTGAATGAGAGCGAGGATGCAGCCCGCCTGCACTATCTCAAGCACTTTGGACTGACCGATGAAGGCATCCAGAGCCTGCCGCTGCGGCCGGAGAACCGTGCCTATGTGGACTCTATGATCGAAGCCGCCAAAAACGGCGAGGGCGCAGCCGAGTGCATGATGGCCTGCCTGCCCTGTATGCTGAGTTATGGCTGGATCTTCCAGAAACTGCTGGAAGAAAAGCCTTCCGTGCAGGATACCCTTTATGGTGCACTGGTGGTGGACTATGCTGACAAGGGCTATGAGGCGGCCTGCCGCGACTGGGCCGCGTTTGCAGAAAAAGTCTGCGAAGGCCTGAGCGACGAGCGCCTTGCCCGCTGCCGTGAGATCTTCCATGCCTGCTCGGAGCACGAGCTGAACTTCTGGGCCATGGCAGCTTCCCCGCGCAGTGACCTGTAATTTTTCCTAAAATATAAAATGCACCCGGCCTGTGGGCAGAACCGCAGCAACCGGGTGCATTTGTTTTGTTCAGGGTTTCGTGGCCGCAGCCGCAGGCATGAGCCTTCGTGCCGGAAACAAGGGAGCCCTAGCCGAGGTAATCATAGGAGAAATATCCCACAAGGCCGCCGGTGAAGGTGGGCAGGTATGCAAAACGCGGGCTTTTATACTGCGTCAGAATTTCCCGCAGCGTCTGCGAGGGGTTTTGTGTTTCAAAGGTCAGTTCCCCGGCCTTCATCACGCCATTCCGGCAGGTGATTTCCATTTTAGGGTCAAGGCCGAGAAAGGTGTAGCGGCCCCACTTTTCGCTGGGCTGGGCACTTTCCAGCAGATAGCAGTGGGTGGAGACATTCTTTAAAACTTTCAGCGCTTCAATGGGCGTGCAGATATCTGCCAGAATTTCGCAGCTGACCGGCAAAACGTTATAACTGCCTGCTAACGCTGTGGTTTTTACTTCGTCCAGTGTGGGCCGTATCTTCATGGCTTTTTCCCTCCCGGTAAAACAAAAACTCCCCCGGCTCTTCTGCCGAGGGAGTGGAAAAGAAAAACGCCCCTAACAGAAGAACTCTCTTCTGTCAAGGACGAATAAAATTTGGCCTTTTATCCGCGGTGCCACCCTGACTTCATGGGCATGACCTCATGCACTTGGCGGGATGCCAACACATCCCCGGCAACTGACGTATGCCCTACGTTGCAGAATACTGTGCGGCGAAAGTTCTCCGCAGTTCCCTGCACCCTCAGCGGTCCATTTCGGGAAAATATAACGCAAAGTCACACTTTCCTTGACGAACTGTTTCCGGTCTGCTTCTCAGCTGCGCAGGCTCTCTGTACAGGCATGGTTCGCCGTTATCTCCGCTTCAACGGTTTAGTGTATTGAATTTGGCTATATTAAACCACGGATTTTTCGTTTGTCAATACCTGTTTGCAAATTTTTCAAAATCAGCCTATGTCCACAGTGGGTTCAGCGCTTCCGGCGGCTGTTCGTGCTGGAAAACTTCACCGCTTTTGCCGGCCTGCGGCGGCTGTGCAACGCACTGTAGTAGCCAAAGGCAGTGCCGCATAAGCCGCCCACAATGTGCATGAAGTTTGCTACATTATCATGCACAAAAATGATATCGTACACCTGCTGACCAAAGTACAGCGCTGCAACCAGCAGCATGGTGACCGGGATGCCGCCGGAGAAGCCCGCCAGCGACGAAAGCATGATAAGCATGAACACGATGCCGGACGCGCCCAGCAGCCCCGAACGTGGGAACAGCACGCATTGCAGCACGCCGGTGACCAGAGCGGTGAACACCATGCCGCACAAAAGCGGCTTGCTGCCGTACTTTTCTTCCATTGGCGGGCCAACAACGAGCAGCAGCAGCATGTTATTCAGAAAGTGGTCCCAGCTGGCATGGCCCAGCACATGGCCGAACAGCCGGATGTAGAACAGCGGGTCCTTCAGCGAGGAGCGGTAGACACAGAACAGATGCATCGTCGTCCACCCGTCCGTCCACTGGTCGAGGAACAGCACCAGAAGTGACAGCAGGAAAAATGTGAGGATCACCGGGGAGTTGTACTGCAGTTCCAGTTTGAGTTTTACTTTTTTCATCCTCTTGTCTCCACCCAGTATTCGCCCATGCTCTGGCCGGGCTGGTTCGTCACTTCATCCTTGAGGTAATCGCCAAGGCCGCAGCTTTCCGGCTGCCATGCAAGGGCTGCTTCCACCGTGGGGTACTCCACCTCGGCATACCAGAACTCGGTGGGCTGGCCTTCGTCCACATGGTTCACTTCCAGCACAGAACCGTCCGGCAGGGTGTAGCTGCGGCGCAGCTTCGGGATGAGAGGTTTAGCGATAATCTTGTATTCCAGATCATCAAACAGTTCTTTGTCGATGCTGCGCTCGATCTCCTCGCGGGCAAGGCCGCCCCCGGATTTGAAGCAGAGGATGTAGTCCGTTCTGCCGCCGGTGAGGGCTTCTTCCCGGATGCGCACAGTGGGCCGCACGCTGATATAGCCCTGCCGCATGGCAAATTCCTCCCTGAGGGGCAGCCCCTCCGGCCAGCCCTTCACCATCCATTTGCGTTCGATTTCCATAATGCATCCCTCTTTCATGCGGTTTTTTGGCATTTCTTATTTATAATAACATGATTTTGTGCTATTATAAAGGGTAGATTTTTACTCCTTCAGTCTGCTTCGCAGCCAGCTCCCTCAGTGAGGGAGCCTACCCGCACGGTAAGCGTGTCGAGCGAACGCGGGACGAAGGGAGTTCGTCCATGATAAGGAGAACCATATGAAAGAACGCGCTTACCCTGTGTATACCGTCAACAAACACGCCGAGGGCCTGCTGGTGGGCGGGCACCCCTGGGTGTACGAGAACGACATCCTCAATTCCCCGGAAAATGAGCCGGAAAACGGCACGCTGGCCGATGTGGTCAGCACCAAAGGTTCCTACCTTGGCACCGGCTTCGTTTCGCTCAAGAGCAAGATCCGCGTGCGGCTGATCTCCCGCAACGCCAATGACACCTTTGATGCAGCCTTCTGGCGCCGCCGGGTGGAATATGCATGGAACTACCGCAAAACCGTGCTGGAGCCCGCCGACCTTTCCGCCTGCCGCGTCATTTTTGGCGAAGCCGACCAGTTCCCCGGGCTGACCGTGGACCGGTTCAGCAACATCCTCGTCACGCAGACCCTGAGCGTGGGCATGGAAAAGCTCAAGCCCATCCTCTTCCCCATTCTGGCAGAAGTCCTGCGCGCCGACGGCCAGACCATCGACGGCATCTACGAGCGCAACGATGAGGCTCTGCGCGCAAAGGAAGGTCTTGAGCAGAACAAAGGTTGGTTTGAGCTGCCCGGTGAGACTCACCCTGCAAGCACCCAGACCGAGATCTGCGAGAACGGAGTTTACTATCATGTAGATTTCGAGAACGGCCAGAAGACCGGCTTCTTCCTTGATCAGAAGTACAACCGCCGGGCGGTGGCACGCCTTGCTGCAGGTCACACCGTGCTGGACTGCTTTACCCACACCGGCAGCTTTGCACTGAATGCCGCTGCGGGCGGCGCTGCCCGTGTGACCGCCGCCGACATCAGCGCCGAGGCCATTGCCATGGCGCAGCGCAATGCCCAGCGCAACGGTCTGACCAATATGGACTTTTTGTGCGAGGACACCTTTGAACTGCTGCCCCGCTTGGAAAGAGAGGGACACCCCTACGATTTTATCATTCTGGACCCGCCGGCCTTTACCAAGGCGCGCCGCACTGTGGAGAACGCCATGCGCGGTTACAAGGAGATCAACTACCGTGCCATGAAGCTGCTGCCTCGCGGCGGCTATCTGGCAACTGCCAGCTGCTCTCACTTTGCCACCGAGGAGCTGTTCATCAAGATGCTGCGCGCCGCTGCAAAGGATGCGCACCGCCAGCTGCGGCAGATCGAGGTGAAACAGCAGGCACCGGATCATCCGATCCTGTGGGGCGTGCCGGAGACGAATTATCTGAAGTTCTTTTTGTTCCAGGTGATCTGACCATTTAGAATGCCCTCCGCTTCGCTCTGGGCATATTTAAAGGAAATATTATTTTTATATTGGCGTTTGTCGCGGCCTGCGGGCCGCTCCAAACGCATTTTCACAAAAGGGGTCGTAGCGAGTAGTAGCATCTGCGGCTGTCACGCAACGGATAAGCCCAGATTTTGCAAATGCAATTGTCCGTAACGACTCCTCCCGTGAAAAAACAGTTCCGGCTGGCCCGCAGGCCTGCCGGAACTGCAAATTTAAAAATATTATTTCCGCTGATATTGCCAGAGCGCAAGCGGAGGCAATTTCAAATCGTTCTGTTCCGGTTTAAAGGTTCAAAAGTCATACCAAGCTCAGTTGTGCCAAAATTCGCAAAGAGCGTTTGTACAGAATCGTCAGATTTGTCAATTGCCTTTTTGCCCGGCAGAGGCTATAATCAAACCATAGACAGCAACGGCGCTGTGGGTCACCTCCTGACTCGCAGCGCCGTTTTTGTTAAGATGCTTTCGTACTTCTGGGTGCGGCATTGCGGCAGACCAGAATGCAGACGAAAGGGTAAGAAAAATAAGATCAAGTAAGGAGTAGGATTTATGGCAGCGAATGTTATGGAAATCTACGGCAGCAAGGTCTTTAACGAACATGTGATGAAGGAGCGCCTGCCGAGCGCAACCTATAAGAGCCTGAAGAACACCCTGCACAAGGGTGCTCCGCTGGACATTGAGGTGGCAAACGTTGTGGCCAGCGTGATGAAGCGCTGGGCCATGGAGCTGGGTGCCACCCACTACACCCACTGGTTCCAGCCGCTGACCGGCATCACCAGTGAGAAGCACGATGGCTTTGTTTCCCCTGTGGGCGACGGCACCGCCATCATGGAGTTCTCCGGCAAGGAGCTGGTGCGCGGCGAGCCCGATGCATCTTCCTTCCCCTCCGGCGGTCTGCGCGCCACCTGCGAGGCCCGCGGCTACACTGCATGGGACCCCACCAGCTACGCATTCGTGAAGGATGACGTGCTGTGCATCCCCACCGCATTCGTCAGCTACACCGGCGAGGCTCTGGATAAGAAGACCCCCCTGCTGCGTTCCATGAACGCACTGTCCAATCAGGCGGTCCGTATCCTGAAGCTGTTCGGCAAGGATGTGGATTACGTCTCCACCACCGTCGGCCCCGAGCAGGAGTACTTCCTTATTAAGAAGGAAGATTACGAAGCCCGTCAGGATCTGATCCTCACCGGCCGCACCCTGTTCGGTGCCCCCTCTGCCAAGGGTCAGGAGCTGGAAGAGCACTACTTCGGTGTCATTCGTCCCGAGGTCTCCGAGTTTATGAAGGAATTGGACGAAGAGCTGTGGAAGCTGGGCATTCCCGCCAAGACCAAGCACAACGAAGTTGCTCCCTGCCAGCATGAGCTGGCTCCCATCTTCGACACCACCAACGTTGCCATCGACCACAACCTGCTGACGATGGAGATGATGAAGAAGATCGCTCCCAAGTACGGTCTGGTCTGCCTGCAGCATGAGAAGCCTTTTGAGGGCGTGAACGGCAGCGGCAAGCATAACAACTGGTCCATGTCCACCACCCACGAGAACCTGCTCGACCCGGGCGACACCCCCATGGAGAACCTGCAGTTCCTGGTGTTCCTGGCTGCTGTCATCAAGGCTGTTGACGAGTACGCCGATCTGCTGCGCACCTCCGTTGCCACTCCCGGCAACGATCACCGTCTGGGTGCCAACGAGGCACCTCCGGCTATCATTTCCATCTTCGTGGGCGAAGAGCTGGAAGCTGTCATCGATGCTATCGCATCCGATTCCCCCTATGCCGGCCCTGTCAAGATGAAGATGGATCTGGGCGTTGATGTCCTGCCCAAGTTCAGCAAGGATACCACCGACCGCAACCGTACCTCTCCCTTTGCCTTCACCGGCAACAAGTTCGAGTTCCGTATGCCCGGTTCCGCTGAGAACCTGAGTGATGCCAACACCATCCTGAACACCGCCGTTGCAAAGGAACTGAAGGGCTACGCCGACGAGCTGGAGGGCGCTGAGGACTTTACCAGCGCCGTGATCGCTCTGGTCAAGCGCACCATCCGCGACCACCGCCGCGTCATCTTCAACGGCAACGGCTACACTGCCGAGTGGGAAGAGGAAGCCGCAAAGCGCGGTCTGCCCAACAAGAAGAACACCCCCGCTGCTCTGCCTGCCCTGATCGAGCCCAAGAACATTGCCCTGATGGAAGAGTTCGGCGTACTGACCAAGGTAGAGATGGAGAGCCGCTACGAGGTAGAAATGGAGCACTACTCCAAGATCATCAACATCGAGGCTCTGACCATGCTGGAAATGGCCCGCAAGCAGCTGCTGCCTGCCGTCAACTCCTACATGAGCGAGCTTGCCAATACCGCAGCATCCAAGCTGGCCGTCAGCGAGAACATCAGCGTGCGCAGTGAGACCAAGACCCTGACCAAGCTCTCTGCTGATGCCGATGCTATGAGCGACGCTGTCGATACCCTGCAGGATGCAGTGGATGCTTCCAAGGCATTGCCCACCGAGGCAGAAAAGGCCGTTGCTTTCCACGACAACGTGCTGCCTGCAATGGATGCTCTGCGTGCCGCTGCGGACGACGCCGAGACCATCTGCGGTGAGGATTATTGGCCTCTGCCCAGCTACAGCAAGATGCTCTACTACGTCTGATCTTTCATCAGCGTAACAGCAGAATAGCATCCGTAGGCTGCGGAATTTAAAATTGCCATTCTCCTTTTCCTATTTCTTACACCAGCCTAAAGACCTGCTCCCATTCTGAGGGCAGGCCTTTAGGCGTTTTATTTGAAAGGGAAACCATTATGAGCTATTCGACCCAACAGGACATCCTTGATTTTGTGGAGGACAACAACGTCAAATTTGTGCGCTTTGCCTTCTGCGATATTTTTGGCACTCAGAAGAACATTGCCGTGTTGGCAAACGATCTGCCCAAAGCTCTGGAAGACGGTGTCTGCTTCGACGGCAGTTCCATTGCCGGCTTTATGAAGGTGGAGGAAAGCGATCTTGTGCTGCGGCCGGATCTTTCCACCGTGACCATTCTCCCCTGGCGGCCTACCGAGGGCCGGGTGATGCAGTTTTTCTGTGATGTGGAAAAGCCGGACGGCCAGCCCTTTGGCGGCAACTGCCGCGGCTTTCTGCGCAGCGTGAATCGCAAATTCAAAAAGCTGGGCATCACTTGCAATGTGGGCGCAGAGTGTGAGTTCTACCTGTTCGAGAATGATGACCGGGGCCGCCCCACCCGTATCCCCATCGACTTTGGCGGCTACTTTGACGTGGCCCCGCTGGATGCAGGCGAGAACCTCCGCCGGGACATCTGCCTGACCATGGAGCAGATGGGCATGAGCCCTCAGCACAGCCATCACGAAAGCGGCAACGGCCAGAACGAGATCGACTGCCACCACGCAGGCCCCCTCAAGACCGCCGACAACGTGATGATGTTCAAGCAGATCGTGCGCGCTATTGCCACCCGCAGCGGCATCCATGCAAGCTTCCTGCCCAAGCCCCTGCCGGATCAGGCAGGCAGTGGTCTGCACATCAACCTGTCCCTTTACATGGATGGCCGCAACCTGTTTGAGGGCGACATTGCCCCGGACAGCATTGCAGGCAGCTTTATGGCCGGTGTGCTGGCCCACAGCCGGGAGCTGACCGTGTTCACCAACCCTCTGCCCAACAGCTATCAGCGCTTTGGCTGCGATGAAGCGCCCCGCTATGTGAGCTGGAGCCGCCAGAACCGCAGCCAGCTGGTGCGCATCCCGCAGGTAAAGGGCGACAACTGCCGCATGGAGCTGCGCAGCCCGGACCCTGCCTGCAACCCCTATCTGGCCATTGGTCTGGTTCTGGCTGCCGGATTGGACGGCATCGAGAACCGCATGGTGCTCTCTGCCCCCGTGAACAAGAATCTGTTCGACCCCTCCATGGCTGAGGGGCTCGGTCTTGAGACTCTGCCCACCAGTCTGGAAGAGGCCGTGCAGGCTGCGGAGGAGAGCGAATTTTTGCGCAGAGTGCTGCCCGAGCAGCTTGCCAGCCGCTACTTTACGGAAGAACTGAAGCGCTGCGAAGCACTGAAACACGCGTCCGACCCTGTTGAGTACGAGCGTACCCATTACTTCAACGCCATCTGACCCCTGCAAAAGAGAGTGTGTAGGAGAAAGGAGCGAAGGAAATGGGACGTGCACTGATCGTAAGTGCCGGTGCAAGCTCCAACGAGTATATCGCTGCACGGCTGACCGAAATGGGCTACAGCCGCCCGGTGATCATTCCCAGCGGGGCCGAAGCCCGGCGGCGCATGACGGAATCGGATTTTGAGCTGATCGTGGTCAACTCTCCCCTGCCCGATGAATTCGGGCATGAGGTGTGCATCAATGCTGTGGAAAAAACAGATGCCGGTGTCGTGTTTCTGGTCAAGGCCGCACAGGCTGAGCAGCTTTTGGGGCCTTTGAGTGAGCAGGGGGTATTGCTGCTGTCAAAGCCCTTCAGCACCGCCTTTTTTGTGCAGGCCATGCACATGGCGGCGGCAGGCAACCACCGCCTGCTGCGTGCCCGGCAGGAGAACGCCCGCTTACAGGAAAAGATCGCACAGGTGCGGCTGGTCAGCCGGGCAAAATGCTGCCTTGTGGAGCACGAGCACATGACCGAAGCCGAGGCACACCGCTACATAGAAAAACAGGCCATGGATACCCGTCGTGACCGCACAGAAATTGCACAGGAAGTCCTTGAAAATTATGAGGACATGGGTGTATAATATTGGATTGGGAAAAGTATCCTTGCTTTCACCGGCTCATTTTGGGAGAGGCTGAGAGCAAGGCCGTTCACCTGAAAGAATTCACAAAGGTTTATAAGGGAAAGAATTCAGAAAAACAAAAATAGAGGAGGAAATTCTATGGCAGAGAAACAAACCAAATTCATCTTTGTCACCGGCGGTGTCGTCTCCGGCCTTGGCAAGGGCATCACAGCCGCATCGCTGGGCCGTCTGCTCAAGTGCCGCGGTTTGAAGGTGGCCAGCCAGAAGCTGGACCCCTATGTGAATGTGGATCCCGGCACCATGAGCCCGCTGCAGCACGGTGAGGTGTTCGTGACCGACGATGGCACTGAGACCGATCTGGATCTGGGCCACTACGAGCGCTTTATCGACGAGAATCTGAACAAATACTCCAACCTGACCACCGGCAAGGTGTACTGGAACGTACTGAACAAGGAACGTCAGGGTGCATATCTGGGCCAGACCGTGCAGATCATTCCCCACATCACCAACGAGATCAAGAGCTACATCTACAATCTGGCCTCTTCCACCGAGGCTGACGTGGTCATTACCGAGATCGGCGGCACGACCGGTGATATTGAAAGCCAGCCCTTCCTCGAGGCCATCCGTCAGGTGGGTCTGGAGCAGGGCCGCGACAACTGCTGCTACATCCATGTGGTGCTGGTGCCTTACATTTCCGGCTCGGACGAGTACAAATCCAAGCCTGCACAGCACTCTGTGAAAGAGCTGCAGGGCATGGGCGTGAACCCGGACATCATCATCCTGCGCGCAGATGGCAGTGTGGGCGGCGACATCCGCCGCAAGATCAGCACTTTCTGCAATGTGAAGCCGGAGTGCGTGATCGAGAACCTGACCATGCCCAGTCTGTACCAGTGCCCGCTGATGCTGCACACCGGTGGTCTGGACGAGGTCGTGGTGAAGAAACTCAAGCTGGACGTTCCTCCTGCCGACCTGACCGAATGGAAGCAGGTGGTCAGCCGCATTGCCACCCGCAGCAAGACCTGCAGCATTGCGCTGGTGGGCAAATACGTCAAGCTGCACGACGCTTACCTCTCCGTGATGGAGAGCCTGTACCACGCCGGCTTTGAGAACGACAGTCAGGTGGAGATCCGCTGGGTGGAGAGCGAGGACCTGACCGACCAGGCCGCCTGCAAGGAAGCCTTTGCAGATGTGGACGGCATCATCGTACCCGGCGGCTTTGGCGACCGCGGCATTGAGGGCATGATCCAGGCTGCACAGTATGCCCGCGAGAACCATGTTCCCTACTTTGGCATCTGCCTCGGCATGCAGATCATGGTGATGGAGTTTGCCCGGGGCGTTTTGGGCTACAAGGATGCAAATTCCAGCGAATTCACCCCGGATGGCAAGCACAATGTGATCGCGCTGATGGCCGACCAGCAGGGCAACATTCCCAAGGGCGGCACCATGCGTCTGGGTAAATACCCCTGCAAGGTGATGCCCGGCACCAAGATGGCCGAGTGCTACGGCGAGGCCGAGATCTGGGAGCGCCACCGCCACCGCTACGAGTTCAACAACGAGTTCCGTCAGGAGATGCAGGACGCCGGTCTTGTTATTTCCGGTACCAGCCCCGACGGTCGTCTGGTAGAGACTGTGGAGCTGCCCGGCCGTGACTTCCATTTGGGCGCACAGTTCCACCCGGAGTTCAAGAGCCGTCCGAACCGTGCTCACCCGCTGTTCAAGGCATTCATTGCTGCGGCACTCAAGTTCCGCGCCAGCGAGCAGCGCAGCCTGCTGCACATGTAAACCATAAAAATAAGGTGCTGTCTGTGCGGACAGCACCTTATTTTTTACCCATATAATCCCTGATCCTGCAAGGCATTATTCATAGTGTTCATTTTCCAGATCACACACCACAAACCGGTCCACGATGCGGGCCATCCCGTGGAACATCTGTTCCGTAAGTTCCTTGCGGCGCTGCAGCTCCATCCGTTCCGCTTCCGCTTTTTGCAAAGAACTCCCGGTGGCTTCGTTCTATCCTTGATTTCCGATCAGCACCACGGCCACATCGTTGACATTCGTACCGGTCGCGCCGGTGATGATGAGCCCATCCACCGCCTTGAGGGCATGGTAGGCATCGTTGTTCTGCAGCACATCGTACACGTTCAGCTGGTTCTGCGCCAGTGCCGCGGCCGTGCTGCCGTCCACATAGCCGCCCGCAGCATCGGTTGGGCCGTCGGTGCCATCGCTGCCCACCGAAAAGACCGCTGCATCCAGCCCGGCGATCATTGGTGCTGCAGCAAGGGCCAGCTCCTGATTGCGCCCGCCCAGACCTGTTCCGGTCAGATGGACGACCGTCTCACCGCCTGCAAGAAAGGCCAGCTTTTTGCCCTGCCCCGCGTGGGTGCGGGCTATGGAACCAAGGAAGCTGCCAGCCTCCCGCGCTTCACAGCAGAGCCTGTCGGTCAAGATCACCGGCTCATAGCCCAGCTCCCGGCAGGCGTTGGCTGCTGCGCTGCACAGCTCCCGCACGCTGCCGGTGATCTGCGTGGCAACACGGTCCAGCACCTTTGGAGTCTCCTGTGCCAGCAGAGCCTTGGCCTGTGCCGAAAGCTGCAGGTGATATTTTTCCGCAATGGCAAGGGCCTGTGCACAGGTGGAGGTATCCGGCACCGCCGGGCCGCTGGCGATCATATCCAGCGGGTCGCCCAGAATATCGCTGAGCACGATGCTGAACACCTGCGCGGGCGCACAGCTCTGTGCAAACCGCCCGCCCTTGACCCCGGACAGGCGCTTGCGAATGGTGTTCATCTCCACGATATCGGCACCGCTGGCAAGCAGCTGGCCCGTGATCTGCTGCAGCTCTGCGCCGGGGATCAGCGGCTTCTCAAACAGTGCACTGCCGCCGCCGGACAGCAGAAACAGCACCGTATCCTCTGCCGTTAAGCCCTGCACCAGTTCCAGCGCTTTCCGGGTGGCGGCAAAGCCATTCTCATCCGGCACGGGATGCCCGGCTTCGCAGCAGTCCACGCCGGGGATCGTGCCCTTCACGTGGCCGTATTTGGTCACGACCACACCGCCATCCACCCGGCCAAGAAATTTCACCGCCGCATGGGCCATCTGCCATGCTGCCTTACCGGCAGCCACCAGCAGCACCCTGCCGCCCTGCGGCCGGAAATTTTTCAGCGCGCGGCGCACCGCTTCGTCCGGCAGAACAGCGTTCAGGCTGGCACGGATGATGGCATCTGCATCTCTGCGCAGTGTTTCGTTTTTCAGCATGTCGTTCTCCCCTTTTCCATCGCTTCTTGTCCGCGGACAAAAAACACCTGTACAGTCTCTTCCTATGCAGGAAAACGCCGTACAGGTGTTCTGATCTTTTTGCTTACTTTGTGCTTGCCGGAGCAACCTCAAAGTCGATCTTGCCCAGGTTCACATCCGCACGCACAATGGTGATCATCATGGTGTCGCCCAGGCTCCAGTTCTTGCCGGAGACGGGGTCGGACAGGCGGATGCCCTCGGTGAGCATGGTACCGGAGGGGGTCAGGCTGGAAGCCGGCACAAAGCCCTCCACGCCGTTGTCCAGCTCAATGAACAGGCCGCGCTGGGTCACGCCGGAAATGCGGCCCTCGTAGCACTCGCCCAGATGGCGGCGGGCATACTCGGCCTTGTAGCAGTCCTCAGCCTTGCGCTCGATCTGCATTGCAATGATCTCGCGCTCACTGGACTGCTTGCTTGCCTTCTCGGCAAAGTCGCTGTAGCGCAGCACCATGGTATCCTTATCCATGCCCTTGAGCTGGGCGGTCATGATGCGATGGATGGCCAGATCCGGGTAGCGGCGGATGGGGCTGGTGAAGTGAGCGTAGTCCTTCAGCACCAGACCGTAGTGGCCCTTGGGTTTTTCCTCATACACAGCCTTGGACATGCAGCGCAGCATACCAGTATTGATGATCTGCTCATACGGGCCGCCGCGCACACCTTCCAGAATTGCGCTCAGCTCCTTGGGGGTGGGCACATCCTTGGCAAAGTGATCGTTGATGCCGCAGGCCTGCAGCAGAGTGTGCAGACGCTCCAGCTTTTCAGCATTGGGTTCCTCGTGCACACGGTACACGAAGGGGATCTGCTTCACGCGGGCAAAGTGGGCAGCGCACTGGTTGGCCAGCAGCATGAATTCTTCGATCATAGCTTCGCTCTCGCCGGAGGTGCGCTTTTTCACATCGATGCAGTGGCCGTCCTCGTCGAGGATCAGCTTCACCTCGCCGCTCTCGATATCCATGCAGCCGCGCTCCTTGCGCAGGCGGGCACGGTGGCCGTACAGCTCCTTCATGGCGGGCAGCTGGCTGAGCACTTCATGGTACTTGCCCTTCAGCTCGTCGTCAGCACTGCCGGCCAGCAAGGCGTTGATCTCGGAGTAAACACCCTTGACGCGGCTGCGGATGACCGACTTGACAAAGCGGTAATCGATCAGGTTGCCATCCTTATCCAGATGCATCAGGCAGGAGAAGGCCAGACGCAGCACGCCCTCATTCAGGCTGCAGATGCCGTTGGAAAGCTGCTTGGGCAGCATGGGCACCACCTGATCGGCATAGTAGACGCTGGTTGCGCGGTTAAACGCTTCGTTGTCCAGTTCGCTGCCGGGCTTGACATAGTTGGAAACATCTGCAATGTGGACACCCAGCTCAAAACCGCCCTCCGGGGTCTTGGTCAGGCTGATGGCATCATCGATGTCCTTGGTCTCAGCACTGTCAATGGTGAAGATGGGCAGGGCGCGCAGATCCATGCGGCCCTCGGTGTCCTTTTCAGAGACCTCAGCGTTCTCCAGCTTCTTGGCTTCCTCACGAACCTTATCCGGGAAGCGGCTGCGGATATCCTGCGCATAGAGCAGGGCCTTTGCGCAGCGCTTTGCTTCGTCCGAGCTGCCAAACCGCATGGCAACGCCCACGCGGTGATCTTCCTGCCGATTGCCGCGCTGCAGGATCTCCACGGCCACCTTGTCGCCGTCCTTTGCACCGCCCTCGCAGTCACGCATCATCTGCATGGAGATGGCCGGGCAGTCGTCCGGCACGAACTTCAGGCGGCCCTCAATGCGGCGGGCAGTGCCCACCAGGTCGTTCTTTTCTTCCAGAATGGCCAGGATCTCGCCTTCATCGCTGCCCTCCACACGGGGGTGCTCAAACTTTTCCACAAGCACCATGTCGCCGGGCATGGCACCGCGGGTAAAACGGCCCGGGATAAAGATATCGCTGGTGCCGTCCTCCAGCATGACAAAGGCAAAATTCTTGCCCAGTTTTACCACCTTGCACAGCAGAGCCTTGTCTGCACGGCCGGAGCGCACCGTAAAGAACACGCCCTGACGCTGGCAGATGACCGCCTCGTGCACCAGCTGATCCACAGCCTCCATCACCTTGCGGTCCGAGCCGCGGTCCCCGCCGAATTTGGATTTGAGGTCTTTGACGGTGCACGGCTGATTCTGGATCGCGTGCTCAATTTTATCGCGCATTGCCATAATATTTTTTCTCCTTGCTCTTCCATGGCCGCAGCCTCCAACGTGCCGCAGCGCTGCCAATCGTGGGCCAGCTGCCCCACCCTGCCCGGCGGTCAGACTGCCGCCGACATCCTATCATAACACAGAAAAACAGCCCCGTCCTTTACACGGGGCTGCACGAACCTTGTCAACCTGCCAGACGGCCTGCAAACAGACATGCCAGAATGGCAACCACAAAGAAAACAATGCCTGCAATGCGGGTGGTCTTGGCCAGCATCTGATCAGCCGGGGTCAAACGGGCATTGTTTGCGCCGCCCATACTGCCGTTGATGGCACCGGAAAGGCCCTGACCATGGGTGTGCTGCATGAGAGTGAGGAAAACGATGACGAGCGAAGCGATCAGCAGGATCACACCGCCAACAATTTCGATAACAGACATGGATTGAAACGCTCCTTTATTTTAATTCAACAAAAACTACGCAGAAATACAGATATATAGTAGCATAACAAGCGCAAAAAAGCAAGCAGAAACCGTGCATTTTTATGCCAGAAGGTCCAGCATTGCGCACAGCCGGGCAAAGATGGCGGCGCTGGAATGTTCCGTGCTCACCTGCCCGTCCTGCAGCACCACAATGGTGTAGCGCGGCTGCTGCGCCGGGTAAAACCCTGCGAACCACAAGTTTTTGCGTTCCGTGCCATCCGGTGTGAACTGCCCGGTCTGCGCGGTACCGGTCTTGCCGCCAGCCCCTTCTTCCAGCCAGGCAGCATCCTGTGCGGTGCCCTCTTCCACCACCTGACACAGCATTTTACGCAGGAGCGCTACATTTTCCGCACTCATCACCCGCCTTGACTGCGGATGTGCAAGTGTTTCCAGCGGCGTACCGTCAGTTTCATCCACCGAGCCACACACAAAGAAAGGCGTGCGGTACACCCCGCCGGAAGCAATGGTGTTCATCATGGCGGCGATCTGTACCGGTGATGCCAGCAGACCGCCCTGCCCAAAGCTGAAATTTGCCAGCTGGCCGCTCTGGGCAAGCTCCCCGGCAGACGGCAGCTTTCCGGCATCGGCGTGCAACGCACCTGCCACCGGCACCTCCTGCCCGAAGCCAAGCTGCCGAGACATCTGCAAAAGCGTCTCTGCCCCCAGCTGCTGCCCCAGCCGGATAAAATAGCCGTTGCAGCTTTTTTCCAGAGCCGCAGTCATGTCCACCGTTCCGTGCGGAACACCGCCTGCGCAGCGGAAGATCTGTCCATCCACCACCACAGCACCGGTGCATTCGTACTCCGGCAGGATGCCCTGCTCCAGCGCTGCCGCAGCCAGCACCGGCTTGAACACTGAACCCACAGCATAGCTTTCCAGTGCGCGGTTCAGGAACGGACTGTCCGGTGCATCCAGACTTGCGGCAAGGTCATCCGGGTCATAGCCCGGTACGCTGACGCTGGCGCGAACCGCAGCAGTGGCCGTGTCCAGAACCAGAATGCAGCCGCTGGTCATGGTGTCTGCGGCCACCGCTTCGGCGGCACGCTGCACCGGGCGGGAGATCGTCAGCTGCACGCCCACCGCACTGCTGTCCTGCCGGGTAAGCTGCGGTGTTTCCCCGGCCCGCAGCCGTCCTTGTGCTGTGACCGCGCACACCAGCGTGTCATGCTCCTTTGTCCCGGCCAGCTGGCTGTCCAGCGCCTTTTCCAGCCCGGCAATGCCGCGGCCTTCTGCATCCAGATAGCCGATCAGATGCTGGCACAGCGGAACTTCTGCGCAGCGCCGTGCCGTTGCAAAGCAGCGTATGCCGCGCCCGGAAAGGTCGCGGTCCACTTCCAGCAGAAACGGTGCGGAGCGGTTGCGGTTCCGGTACAAAAGTGCCTGCCCGGCACTGTCCGTAAATGCATACAGGCGTGGGTAGTTGTTTTCGCCCGGGAAGCAGAGGGCAAGATACCGCGTTTCCAGCCCGGTGAGAAGCAGGCCGCTGTGGTCGTAGAAGCTGCCCCGCCGGGCAGGCAGCGAGAGCCGGACCGTGCTCTGTGCTTCGGCCCGGGCAGCATAGGTATGGTTCTCTGCCAGAAAATACAGGCGGCACAAAACTACCACAAATCCCAGCAGAACAGCTGCATACAACGCCAATACCCGTTTGCCGGACATCTGCTCACCCCTTTTTGATAGAGTGGGCTGCATCTGTGGTTTCTATACAAAAAGAGACGGGGTCTCCGAAGAGATCCCGTCTCCATAAGGTACTTATTGAGTAAGCAATTCCGCTTCATACGTCGAAAATCACAGGTTGCCGGCGATCTGTTCAAAGGCTCTTTCAACCGATTCAAAGCTGCTGTGCGTGTAGACATCCAACGTCACACTGGCATTGGAGTGCCCCATCAGGTATTGCAGGCTTTTTACATCCAGCCCGGCCTGCTGAACATTGGTGCAGAAGGTGTGTCGCAGCACATGAGATGTAATGCGCGGAACAGGTTTGCCGTACGCCTTTTCAAACTTTCCCTGCACGCCACGCATGCTGCAATAAACAAACAGCGGCCCCGCAGACCTTTTTCAAAGTCTGCGGGGCCTTGTGCTGTGGGGCTATTTTACCTGCACGGTCATGGTTCGGTCACTGCCCGGTAGCCGCGGATGACGCGCCACTTGGCGACGCCCTTGTCCGGCTTAAAGCTGCCGTCGGCGCGGGCTTTCAGGTAGCCCTGCTCGATGGCCCACTGGGCGGCTTGGGCCAGCTCCGGGTCGGCTACGTCCGCAAAGGCGGGCAGAGTGGCCGGGGCCGGGCGGCCTGCGGTGTTCCAGAGGAGCATTGCCAGCTCGGCGCGGGTATGGGGCACGGCCACCCCTGCAGGCAGGAGCTGGTCAAGGATGAGCTCCGTGCCCACCTGATAGGCCACGACGCCCGCCACGCCCACGACTGCGCCGACCGCCAGAAGGGTGCCGAAGCCGTCTCCGCCGTCTGGGCTGCCCTCGCCGCTCTCGGCGGTGCGCCAATGGCCATAGAAGGTCACGTCCCGGTCGAGGTTGCCCACATGGTTCGCGCCCGGGCCCATGTAGTAGGGGCTATCCTCCAAACGGGTGCCGTCTTCGAGGAACCAGCCCTCAAAGAGGCGGGCTTCCTCCTCGCTGCCGGTGATCGCACCGGGGAACTGCATTCCTCCATTCACCGGTTCGTCCCCCGGATGGACGACCCAGTAGACCTTAAAGTCCGTGGGGGCCTGCTCCGGCTGGGCGATCTTCGCCTTCTTGCTCTCGTTCATTTTGCCTTCCACCAGATCAAGGCCGTGAGACATGATCAGGCGTCCCAGTTCGAGGGCATAATAATCCTGTTCCTCCGATGCATCCGTTTCCGCCGTGATGACGGTGCCTGCGCCGGAAACTTCCATCTCGTCTGCTGCCACGATGGCCGAGCCGCCGGCTTTCACATCCAGCGTGCTGTTCGCCACGGTAAGCTTGCCGCACCGAATGCCAAACTGGAAGAAGTTGCCTTCCGAGTTCGTGCCTGCAATGGTCACGGTGCTGTTTTGGATGGTGATGTCCTCGTCAGAGCGGCCTGCCCGGATTGCGTCATCACCAACATCCTCATTGATATTGCCCGTAAAGGTGAGGGTTGCGTCCTTCAGCGTCAGCGGGCCAGCCGTTATGATTCCATCGGCGTTGGAAAGGGTGGCTGTGCCGGTAATGGTCAGCTCTTCCGCCAATTGGGAATCGATGCAGCAGTAACCGCCCGCGGCCCCATCCAGCGTGAGATCGGCATCGTTCAGGGTCAGCGTGTTGGTCGTCGGGTCAAACTTCACAGACCCGCCATCCTCCAGCACGTCGTTCTGGTTGGTCTTTTTGACCTGCGTACCTGCTACCCAGAGGTCGTAGGTTTCGCTTTCCTGCTGGTCCGGGTCCACATCCGTCAGCTCCAGATAGGCGTGGTTTGTCTCTTTGACTTCAAAAAAGCTGTCAAGTTTTTCCTGCACGCTGGTGTCGATTTCCGTATAACCCGCGTCATCGTCGGTGCGATACCAGAACCTGCTTACGTTCTCTCCGATGCCCAGCCTACTCAGGCCGAAGTCCATACCGATAGTCGTCACATTCAGGAGCAGGTGGCCGCCGTTGTAGGTCAGATGACCCTGTTCCCCGATGTACTGCTGCGCATGGATCAACAGCTCGCTGCCATGGTTCATGGTAGTGAAATTGGCGATGCCGCATGCTGCACTACTGATCTTCACCTTGCCATCGATCTGAACGCTTCCCCAGCCGATGCCCGTCTGGAAACCCTTCAGCGTGATTCTAGTATCGGAAGCAATCGTCGTTTTATCGTTTGTAGCGCCTAAAATTCCTTTCGACTGGTTTCCCGCATCGGTATTGGTGAGATCGTATTCTCCCCTTACTATTTCCTTTGCTCCATCAAAGCCGTTGCTTTTCGTTCTGCCCGTTACTTTGCCATTTGCCACCAGCCTCAGATTTTCTTCTTTAAGGGCTTTGACCAGCGAGTAATTTTCCGAGTCCAAAGTTGTGTCCAGCGTCACGTCTTCGTCAAAGGTCAAAAGGCCATGGTCATAGGATACCGTACCCTGAATGCATTTCTTACTATCGACCGGTCCGTTCCACTCCGGATACAGAAGTACATTTGTCACCCCGCAAGCTGCTCCCATCGTCGAGCTGCCCGCCAGTGCCAGCGGGGCCGCGAGGTTCAGCGCGAGGGCTGCGGAAAGCACCCCGGCGAGGAATTTCTTCCATCTTCGTTTCATTGCAAAAGCCTCCTTTTTTTTACCAATTTTGTTGCAGGAAAAAAGCTCCACGGTTCACTTTTAGGATACCGTGGAGCTTTGGTTTTTGCTATTAACCCGGGGTTAGTTTTTGGTTAATTCCGGGGGGCGTTTTTCTGGTACCACTCGGCCAGCCGGGCGCGGCGGGTGCGGGGGTCGCCGCCCATATCCAGCTTTGCGTACAGCTGGTTGATGTACTGCTTCACCGTGCCCTCGGAGAGGTAGAGGGCGGCGGCGATCTCCTTGTTGGTGCACCGCCCGGCCACCAGACGGGCCAGCTCCCGGTCGCGGTCGGTCAGGGGCAGCTCCGGCGCGGGGGCGGGCAGGCCCAGCCGGGCGGCAAAGGCCCGGCCTGCGGGCAGGATGCGGGCTACGAAAGGCCCCAGACGCGGCTCGCAGGCGGCCCAGTCCTCCCCTTCCAGCAGGGGGGCCAGAGCGGGATACTGCTCCACAAAGAGCACCCAGAAATCGTCCTGCACAGCGTCCAGCAAAGCCGCTGCCAGCGCGGCCCGGGCCTCGGCCCGCTGGCCGAAGCGCAGCTGCGCCGCCGCCAGCTGGATGCGGGCCTGCAGGCCCACCAAACCGTAGTGCATGGCCTCGCACCGGCGCAGCAGGCCCTCGCTGTGGGCGATCACCTTCACGTACTCTCCCTGCGCCAGCCAGACCTGCTGCTCGATGAGGGACATCATGGGGCGGCAGGGCCCAAAGAAGCTCACCTCGGCCAGCTTGTGCTCCCGGAACAGCTCCGGAGCCTGCTCCGGCCTGCCCTGCAAAGCGTAGAAATAAGCGGCGATGCTCTCCAGCAGATGCACCTGCACCCCGTCGTGCTTTTGCAGCAGGGCGGCGCGCTTGGCGGCAAAATCGTACCCCTCTTTCCCCTTGCCGCACAGGGCCAGCCGCAGGGCCAAAAAGTCGCAGCAGAGGGTCATGTTCTCCTGCCCGGCGGCGTCGGCCCGGGCCCGCTCCAGCAGCACGGCGGCTTTCTCCCACGCCCCCTGCAGGTAGGCGGCCTCCGCGTCCATCAAAAGCTCGGCCCCCCGGCCGTGGCCGTTGGTGATTTTATAGTAATGGGGCATACACTCGTACATTTCGGCCAGTTCTTTGCCCAGCTCCCCGGGGGCGCGGTAGTACATCATCAGCACCGAGGGGGAGCCGAAGGTCCAGCTGCCGCTGTTGCGCAGGGTGACGGCGGGGCGGCTCATCTGGCGGCTGGCGCTGCGGTGGAGGCGGCTCATCTGGGTGATGTCGTTGTAGAACAAGAAGCTCTGGATGAGGTCGCACTCCCCCAGCAGGTTGCCCCGCTCGGCGGCGGGCCACTCGGGGTGTTGGGCCACGGCGGCTTCCAGCAGGGCTTTCAGCTCCATCATTTTGGGGATCTGCTGCCAGGTGAACATCCGGCGCATCAGCACCAGAATGGCCAGCGGGTGGCGCTGCAGCGCTTCCACCGGGCAGCGGTCCAGCCGCTGCAGCAGCTCGGCGGGGCTGAGGGAGGCGAGCAGATCCCCCGCGTCCGCCTCGATGACGGCAAGGGCTGCGTCGCGGTCGCCGCAGTGCTCAAAGGCCTGCAAAGCGTGGAGGTACTGGGCTTTTTGGGCATACCAGCGGCCATACCGCTGCCAGACATCCGTTTGCCGGGCGGCGGGCAGCTGGGCAAAGAGCCGCTCGGCGCACTCTTTCATCATGTGGTGGAAGCGGAAGCTCACCCCGTCCGGCAGGCGGGTGACAAAGGCGTTTTGCTGGGTGAGGGCCCGCAGCACCTCCTCCGCGTCGGGCAGGGCGGTGACAGCCCGGGCCATCTCCACCGTGAACTCATCGGCCAGCCCCATCACAGCGAGGAAGCGGAAGCTCACCCCGTCCGGCAGGCGGGTGACAAAGGCGTTTTGCTGGGT
>ERZ1694980.56-NODE-56-length-90427-cov-60.470201_pt1 | contig 90427 bp, 110 predicted proteins | sample MGYA00581606_ERZ1694980 | MGnify/ENA primary metagenome ERZ1694980 (study PRJEB42213, sample SAMN07424368) | human gut metagenome | biome: ENVO:00009003; feature: ENVO:2100002; material: ENVO:00002003 | host: Homo sapiens | place: USA | collected 2014 ...
CACTATCATAGTGATACCCTGCCTTTGCTCGTTTACCGTTCCGAGTAGTCCTTCCTCAGAACCTCTTGCAAACAAAAAACGTACCCGAACCCTTTTTCGTAAAGAATCGGGTTCGAGTACGAACTGTATGGTGGACGGTACAGGACTCGAACCTGTGACCTCCTGCACGTCAAGCAGATGCTCTACCAGCTGAGCTAACCGTCCATATTCTGTTTTGCCGAAATCAGCTTGATTATATTACCATACCTTCTGCCAAAAAGCAAGTGCTTTTTCAAAAATTGTAAAACTTTTTTAAAGGCAGGGGCGCTGACTGCCCTTTTTACGCGCCAGCGCACATTTGGCGGCGGCAGGCGAAAGGTTTTCTGTTGCTCACACTGTTTTGTTGTGATATAATAATAAAGTTATAATAGGAATAGTATCGGAAGGTATTTGCAGCATGAGAGTTTTGGGCATCGACCCCGGCTACGCCATCGTGGGCTGGGGCGTGGTGGATTACGCAGGCAACCGGTTTGCGCCGGTGGACTTCGGTGCAGTGTGCACCGACGCGGGCGTGCCGTTCGAGCGCCGTCTGGACGAGGTGTATGCAGGCATCAAAGAGGTGATCGAGCGCACCCGGCCCGAGGTGCTTGCCATCGAAAAGCTGTTCTACCAGCACAATCAGACCACGGTCATCGGCGTGGCAGAAGCCCGCGGCGTGATCCTGCTGGCGGCAGCGCAGGCAGGCCTGCCCATCTACGAGTACACCCCCATGCAGGTAAAGCAGGCTGTTACCGGTTACGGCAAGGCCGTGAAAAAGCAGGTGCAGGAGATGACCCGCGTGCTGCTGCATCTGCCCGCCGTGCCAAAGCCGGACGATACCGCCGATGCGCTGGCAATGGCCATCACCTTCTGCCACACCAACGGCAACCAGCTCAACCGCTTTGTCCGCCGTGTGGCCGGGCCGATCTGACCCTCTCACCGGTTCCGTCCGCCTGCAGCGGCGCGGCACCGGAGCTCTCCCGAAGGGCGAGCTGAACAGAGGAAAATTGGCCGACACAGAAACTGAGAGGGCTTTAAATGATCTACTGTCTGACAGGAAAAATCGTCAAAAAAAGCATGAACGCGGTGGTGCTCAGCTGCGGCGGTGTAGGCTACTATGCCCAGTGCCCGGCCAGCGTGGCCGGGGCCTTGCCCGGCGTGGGCAAGGAAGCCACCATTTATACCGTGATGAGCATCACCGAGAACGACGTGAGCCTTTACGGCTTTGCCACCGAGCAGCAGCAGGCCTGCTTTGAGATGCTGACCGCCGTGTCCGGCGTGGGGCCTAAGGTGGGTCTTGCCATCCTGAGTGTGATGGAGCCGGACCGCGTGGCACTGGCGATCTCGGCGGGGGACCACAAGGCGTTCAAGGCGGCTTCCGGCGTGGGGCCGAAGCTTGCACAGCGCATCGTGCTGGAGCTGAAGGATAAGGTCGCCAAGGGCTTTGTGGACGGCATCTCGCTGGAGGATGTGGCGGGTGCTTCCGCCGACACACAGGCTTCTCAGGGCAGCAGTCAGGCCATTGCGGCGCTGGTGTCGCTGGGGTACAGCCAGAGCGAAGCAGCGCTTGCCGTTTCCAAGATCGACGCGGCATTGCCCGTGGAAGAGATCATCAAACTGGCCTTGCGCAGCATGGCAGGCAGGAGGTAAAGAATGCAGGACGAAACTGCGCTGTACGGCGCAAAAATGATGCAGCCCGGCATGACGGCGGCGGACAGCGAGGAAAACAACCTCCGCCCGCAGCATCTGGAAGACTATATCGGGCAGGAAAAGGTCAAGCAGAACCTGAAAATTTACTTGGAAGCTGCCAAGCGGCGCGGCGAACCGATGGACCATATCCTGCTCTACGGTCCGCCGGGCCTTGGCAAGACCACACTGGCAGGCATCATTGCCAATGAAATGGGCGTACAGATCCGTATTACCAGCGGCCCGGCCATTGAAAAGCCCGGCGACCTTGCTGCCCTGCTCACCAATCTGCAGGAGGGCGATGTACTGTTCATCGACGAGATCCACCGCCTGTCCCGTCAGGTGGAAGAGGTGCTGTATCCGGCGCTGGAAGACTATGCGCTGGATATCATGATCGGCAAAGGCCCCAGCGCCCAGAGCATCCGCATCAACCTGCCGCGGTTCACGCTGGTGGGTGCCACCACCCGTGCAGGCCAGATCACCGGCCCTCTGCGCGACCGCTTTGGCGTGCTGCTCAAGCTGGAGCTGTACAGCCCGGATGAACTGAGCAAGATCATCCAGCGCTCGGCAGGTATCCTCGACCAGCCCATCACGCCGGAAGGCGCTTACGAGCTGGCCAAGCGCAGCCGCGGCACGCCCCGCGTGGCAAACCGCTTTTTGAAGCGCATCCGCGACTTTGCCACCGTGCTGGGCGACGGCATCATTGACCGGGATGTGGCCCTGATGGGCCTCAAGCGGATGGACGTGGACGCACTGGGTCTGGACGAACTGGACCGCAGTATGCTGCGTGCGATCATTGAAATGTACAACGGCGGCCCGGTGGGTCTGGAAACGCTGGCGGCGGCCCTCGGCGAGGAATCCGTCACGCTGGAAGACCTGTGTGAGCCGTATCTGATGCAGATGGGCTTTCTGACCCGGACACCCCGGGGCCGCTGCGCAACGCGGCTGGCCTACGAACATCTGGGCCTGAAAGCGCCGGAGGCCGCTGCGCCCGAGGACAACGGGCAGCAGAGTTTGTTCTGACCCTCTCAGGCCGCTTCGCGTCCAGCTCTCCCGGAGGGAGAGCTTCATGAGCGAAAAACCAAAAGATGCCAAAAAGCTCCCCCTTTTGGGGGAGCTGGCAATGCCGCAAGGCATTGACTGAGAGGGTTCTTCTTTCTATAGAAAGTGGGGTATTATTATGGGAAAATATTTTGGAACCGATGGTGTGCGCGGTGTTGCAGGCGCAGACCTGACCTGTGAGCTGGCAATGAAGATCGGCCGCGGCGCTGCTGCGGTGCTGACCGGCAGCACCGGCCACCGTCCGCGCATCCTGATCGGCAAGGACACCCGCCAGTCCGGCGATATGCTGGAAGCAGCCCTGACCGCCGGTCTGTGCAGCGTGGGTGCGGATGTGGAAAGTCTGGGCGTTCTGCCAACGCCCGCTGTGGCCTATCTGGTGGGCAAGTACAATGCCGATGCCGGCATCGTGATCTCTGCCTCCCACAATCCGATGGAGTTCAATGGCATCAAGATCTTTGCCGGTACCGGCTATAAGCTGCCGGACGAGGTGGAGAACCAGATCGAAGCCTACATCGACAACAATTGCGCGGGCATTGAGCTGAAGACCGGTGCCGAGGTGGGCCGTGTATACCGCCGCGATGACGGCCTGCAGGACTATGTGGATCACCTGTATGAGTCCATCCACGGCGACCTGACCGGCCTGAGGGTCTGCATCGACTGTGCAAACGGCGCTTCGGCTGCCGTGGCACAGAAGCTGTTCCCCCGTCTGGGCGCAAAGTGCACCTTTATCGGCATTGAGCCTGACGGCCAGAACATCAACAAGGGCGTGGGCAGTACCCATCTGGAAAATCTGGAAAAGGCCGTGGTGGAAGGCGGCTTTGACTGCGGCATTGCCTTTGACGGCGATGCCGACCGCTGCCTTGGCTGCGACGAAAAGGGTCAGGAGATGGACGGCGACAAGATCATTGCCCTGCTGGCCATGACCATGAAGGAAAAAGGCCGTCTGGACGGCGACACCGCCGTGGTTACGGTCATGTCCAATCTGGGCTTCATCAAATATATGGAGAGTCAGGGCATCAATACCGAAAAGACCGCCGTGGGCGACCGCTACGTGCTGGAAAACATGCGCGAGAACGGCTTTGCCATCGGCGGCGAGCAGAGCGGCCATGTGATCCTGCTGCACCATGCCACCACCGGCGACGGTGAGCTGACCGCCGGCAAGCTGCTCAAGCTGCTGGCTGAGAGCGGCAAGAAGATGAGCGAGCTGAACTGCATCTACGCCCAGTATCCGCAGGTGCTGGTGAATGTGACCGCCAACGCCGCCCAGAAAAAAGCCTACAAAGAGGACGAAGTTCTGGCCGGTTTCATTGAGAACGAGCAGCAGAAGCTCATGGGCATGGGCCGCGTGCTGGTGCGGGTGTCCGGCACCGAGCCGAAGATCCGCGTGATGGTGGAGGGCCAGGATCTGGACGCCATCCACCGCTGCGCCGACCGCATCGTGGATAAGATCAACAAGCGCATTCTGGGCCAGTAAGAAACGGATAAAAGAGAAGGGAGGACGCTATGCGCCCTGCAGATACCTGGAAAGACTATGAACTGCTGGATGCCACCGACGGCAACCGTCTGGAGCGCTGGGGTGAGACCATCCTCATCCGCCCGGACCCGCAGGTGGTGTGGAAAACGCCCAAGCAAAGCCCGCTGTGGGCAAAGGCAGATGCTGTTTATCACCGCTCCAATCAGGGCGGCGGCGAGTGGGAGTACAAGCGCCGTCTGCCCGAAAAGTGGAAGATCAGCTGCGGCGAGGGCGAGGATAAGCTCACCCTCATCGTCAGCCCCACCGGCTTCAAGCACACCGGCGTGTTCCCGGAGCAGGCCGTCAACTGGGCATGGTACGCCCAAAAGATCCGTGCCGCAGGCCGCCCGGTAAAGGTGCTGAACCTGTTCGGCTACACCGGCGGTGCCACGCTGGCCTGTGCGGCGGCAGGTGCCACCGTCTGCCATGTGGATGCCTCCAAGGGCATCGTGGCGTGGGGCAAGGACAATGCTGCGGCAAGCGGCCTTGCCGACCGGCCCATCCGCTGGCTGGTGGACGACTGTGCCAAGTTCGTTGCCCGCGAAAAACGCCGCGGCAACACCTACGACGGCATTATCATGGACCCGCCCAGCTACGGGCGCGGCCCCGGCGGTGAGATCTGGAAGCTGGAGGACTGCATCTACGACCTCATCAGCCAGTGCGAAGAGGTGCTGAGCGATACGCCGCTGTTTTTTGCAGTGAACAGCTACACCACCGGCCTGTCCCCGGCGGTCATGGAATATATGCTCAAGACCACGCTGGTGCCCCGCTTTGGCGGGCAGACCTCCTGCGACGAGATCGGCCTGCCGGTCTCTGCTACCGGCGGCGTGGTGCCCTGCGGCGCAACCGCCATCTGGGAAGAGTGAAACGATTTTAAATGGCCGCCGCGTGCGCTTTGGCCATGTTCAGAAGAAAATAATCTTTTAGTTTTGTGTTTGTCGCGGCCTGCGGGCCGCTCCAAACACATTTTCACAGGAAGACTTAAGAATGGGGTACAGCCCCTTTCAGAGGGGCGCACCACCAGAAAGAGAAACACAAATGGAAGAGACGATTTTAACAGCACAAAATCTGAAATTCCGCTACGACAGCGACCAGCCGGTTTACGCACTGGACGGTGTCTCAACGGAAGTAAAGCGCGGCGAATTCGTGGCCGTGCTGGGTGCCAATGGCTGCGGCAAGTCCACGCTGGCAAAGCACTTCAACGCTATCCTGCTGCCGGAGAGCGGCAAGGTCTACGTGGAGGGCATGGACACCGCAGATGATGACAAGATCTATGATATCCGCCAGACCGTGGGCATGGTGTTCCAGAACCCGGACAATCAGATCGTTGCCACCGTGGTGGAGGAAGACGTTGCCTTTGCACTGGAAAACCTCGGTGTGCCGCCCGAAGAGATGCGCCGCCGCGTGGACGACTCCATGAAGATGGCCGGCATCTATGAGTACCGCGAGCGCGCACCCCACAACCTTTCCGGCGGCCAGAAGCAGCGCGTTGCCATTGCAGGCGTTGTTGCCATGCGGCCGGACTGCCTGATTTTGGACGAAGCCACCGCCATGCTGGACCCCCGGGGCCGTGAGCAGGTGATGCAGACCATCCACTATCTGAACAGGAACATGGGCATCACCGTGGTGTCCATCACCCACTACATGGAGGAAGCTGCGCAGGCAGACCGTGTGCTGGTGATGAGCAAGGGCCATGTGGTGATGGAGGGCACCCCCAAAGAGGTGTTCAGCCAGACCGAGAAGGTGCGTTCCCTGCATCTGGATGTGCCGCAGGCCGCAGAGCTGCGGGACGAGCTGGTGAAGGCCGGCATCCCGATGCCGGAGGGCATCATAGACACCGGCGAATGCGCACAGGCTCTGTACGAGCTTTTGCAGTAAGGGGGGCAGACGCAAATGGCAGATATCATCAAAGTAGAACATCTGAGCTACGTCTACAACCCCGGCATGCCCAATGCGGTCACTGCGCTGGACGATGTGAGCTTTACGGTGGAAGAGGGCGACTTTGTGGGCATCATCGGGGCCACCGGCTCCGGCAAGAGCACCCTCATTACCCACATGAACGGCCTGAACAAGCCTACCAGCGGAAAAATTTATATCGATGGCCGCGACCTGTGGGAAGATCCGGAGAAGATCCGGGACTTCCGCTTCCTCACCGGTCTGGTGTTCCAGTACCCGGAGTACCAGCTGTTCGAGGAGACCTGTTATAAAGATATCGCGTTCGGCCCCAAGAACATGGGTCTGGACGAAGCCGAGATCGACCGCCGCGTGCATGAAGCCGCCGATTTCGTGGGCCTTGACCCGGCCCTGCTGGAGCGCAGTCCCTTTGAGCTTTCCGGCGGCCAGAAGCGCCGGGTGGCCGTGGCGGGCGTTATGGCCATGAAGCCCCGCATTCTGGTGCTGGACGAGCCTGCTGCGGGCCTTGACCCGGAGGGACGGGACGACATCCTCAGCGAGGTGAAGGAGTACCACAAAAAGACCGGCACCACTGTGCTGCTGGTGTCCCACAGCATGGAGGACATTGCCAAGTACGCCAACCGCGTTCTGGTGATGAGCAACAAGAAAATTGCCATGTACGACACCGTGGAAAAAGTCTTTGCCCGCGCTCCGGAGCTGCTGGAGCTGGGGCTTTCCGTGCCGCAGGTGACGAAGATCTTCCTCAAGCTGCGGGAGATGGGTGTGGATGTGCCCGCTGATGTGTACACCATCCCCTATGCGGTCAAGATGATCCTGGAGGCCAAGCGCCGCCGGGAGGCAGGCGAGAGCCTTGTGCTCCCGCGGGAAGCAAAGAAGGAAGGAGGCGCTGCCGGATGCTGAGAGATATCACCATTGGCCAGCACTTCCCGGGCAACAGTCTGGTGCACCGGTTCGACCCGCGCCTGAAACTGGTGCTGACCATCGCCTATATTGTGCTGCTGTTTGCAGCTTCCAATCCGCTGGGCCTTGCCCTTTCCATTCTGTTCCTTGCAGCAATGTACAAGGTGGCAAAAATTCCCGGCAAAATGATCATGAAGAGCCTGAAGCCCATCCTGCCCATCGTGATCTTCACAGCGGTGCTGAACCTGTTCTTTGTGTCGGGCGAGGGCGAACCGCTGGTGCACATCTGGTTTTTGACCATTTATGCCGAGGGTGTGCGCTATGCTGTGCTGATGGCAGTGCGCGTCATGGCGCTCATCGCGGGCACCAGCCTGCTCACCTACACCACCAGCCCCATCGTGCTCACGGATGCCATCGAGCAGCTGCTGAAGCCCTTGGGCAAACTGCACTTCCCGGTGCACGAGCTGGCGATGATGATGAGCATTGCCCTGCGGTTCATCCCCACCCTCATTGAGGAGACGGACAAAATTATGAACGCCCAGAAAGCCCGCGGTGCCCAGCTGGATACCGGCAAGATGACCGACCGGGTAAAAGCCTTGGTGCCGGTGCTCATCCCGCTGTTCATTTCGGCCTTCCGCCGCGCGGACGAGCTGGCCATGGCCATGGAATGCCGCTGCTACCGGGGCGGCGACGGCCGCACCCGCCTGAAGGTGCTGCGCTGCGAAAAGCAGGATTATATCGACCTTGCCGTGTGCATCGCCTGCTTTGCAGTGATCCTTGCCTCCCGGCTGGTGTTCCCGAATTTTTAAAACTCCCCCAGTCGCCTTCGGCGACAGCCCCCTCGAGGAGGGGGCCTTATAGCCTCCCTCTTTGAGGGAGGTGGCACGGCAAAGCCGTGACGGAAGGAGTTCCATGCAGAACTTTTTACTTACCCTTGCCTACGACGGCACCAATTACTGCGGCTTTCAGGTGCAGCCCAATGGCCGCAGCGTGGCCCAAACCTTTCAGGATGCGCTGCAGGCCGTGCTGGGCAGCCGCCCCGATATCAAGGGCTGCAGCCGCACCGATGCAGGGGTGCACGCGCTGGGCTTCAAGCTCAACTTCCACGCCGATACCCGCATCCCGGCGGCAAAGCTCCCGCTGGCGCTCAACCAACATCTGCCGCCGGACATCCGGGTGCTGGACGCGCAGGTGGTGCCGGAGGATTTCCACGCCCGGTACGCGGCCCATACCAAAACCTACCTCTACCGCATCCACAACCACCCCATCGACTCGCCTTTTGACGCGGCTTATTACACCCGGGTGCCCCGGCATCTGGACGAAGCCAGAATGCAGGCGGCGGCGCAGCAGTTCGTGGGCAGGCACGATTTTCTGGCCCTGTGCGCGGCGGGCTCTTCCGCTGCAGCCCATGGCGATACCGTGCGCACCATCACGGACTGTCATGTTACCCGCAAGGGGGACGAGATCGACATTGAAGTGACCGCCGACGGCTACCTGTACAACATGGTGCGCATTCTGGCGGGCACTTTGTGCGAAGCGGGCGCAGGCCGGCTGGACCCGGCGGAAATTCCCGCCATTCTGGAAAGCCGTGACCGCAGCCGCGCCGGGCCGACCCTGCCCGCCAAGGGCCTGTTTTTGAAGTGTGTGGAGTATGATCTGTAAGGAGAACCATTCATGAGCAAAATTCGCCGCGGCGGACATTCCGCCGAAGGGGAGACGCTTTCTGCCGGACGCGTCGAATATCTGGAAGCCGCCCGGGCCCGGGTGCGCACACGGCGCATCCGCCGCACCGTCGTCATCGTAGCGGTGCTGACCATCCTTGTCCTGTTTGCCACCGGCGCAGTGGGGTCTTCCATTGCGCGCGCAAAAGACCTTGTGGATACTGCCGTCATCGCGCTGGCACCAGCCGCAGGCTGGCCGCAGCAGACCGGCATCACCGACCCGGATGCGGTGGCGCAGATGTCTGGCAGCTTTGTGGAGATGGGCGGCGACAGCTGCGTGGTATACAGTATTGGCGGCACCCGCCTGAACAGCATCCAGAGCGGCTATGCCCGCCCGGCCATTGCTGCAGGCAAGACCCGCTTTGTGCTGTACAACCGCTCCGGCAATGAGCTTCGGGTGGAAAGCCGCACCCAGAACCTTTATACAAAAACCATGGACAGCACCATCTCGCTGTGCGCCGTGGCAGATGCCGGACAGGTGGCTGTTGTGACCGACAGCACCGACAGCGTGGCAAAGCTGACCGTTTACAATTCCAGTATGCAGCAGCAGCTGGTGTGGAACCTGACCAGTGAGCAGGGCACCCCGCTGCGCATGGCCTTTGCGCCGGACAGCCGCCGCCTTGCCGTGGCCGCTGTATCGGCGGTGGGCGGCCAGCTGACCACGAACCTTTATGTACTGCCCCTCTCGCAGGGCGACCCGGTATGCCTTGGCTCCGAGAACAGTGTGCCCCAGTGGATGGGCTGGATGTCCAACGGCTTTTTGCTGGTGCTTTATGAGAACCGCGCCGTGCTGTACAACACGAGCGGCGGCAGCGCAGGCGAACGCGCCAGCTACGATTTTGGCGGCGGCACCCTCGTCAGTGTGTCCAACACCAGTAACGGTGCGGCCCTGCTGCTGAGCAATGGCCAGACCAGCACGGCGGTGCTGCTGGACGGGGAGCTGACCGTGGGTTACAGCGGCAGCGTGCTCTCGGCCAGCCAGATCATCCGGGCAAAGAACGACGGCTTCTACCTGCTCACCGACAGCACAGTGGAACGCTTCAACAATGTGGGCGAGTTCCAGTGGAGCCAGCCGCTTTCGGCCCGGCCCCGGGCACTGGTCGAGGGCAGGCAGATCTTGGTGTTCACCGGCAACACGGTGCAGGTGGTCACACCGCCGGAGCAGACAGCTTCCAGCGGACAGTGATTTTTGGGTGAGAAGATCATGCGTAAATAGCACTCTTGCGGGGAAAGTGATAAAAATAACAGGGAAAACAAGGTATGTTCAAGAATCCGTCATTTCTTTTTGATATCATATGCACGGCAGCATGGATCATTCTGGTGGTGCGCTATGCCCGCAAGGGCTTTCTTTCGTCCATTGTGCAGCTGGTGGGCAACCTGTTCAGTCTGCTGGGGGCCAAGGAGCTTTCCGCTGCCTGCGCCGGCTGGGTGTTCGAACACATGCTGGCAGGCGGCTTCCGCACCCAGATCGCAGCAAACATTGCTGCGGGCGGTGCGGTAGACCTTTCCGGCATTGCGGAAAAGTATGCGGGCTTCCTGCCTGCTTCTTTCCGCGCTTCCATCGTGGCAGCCTGCGAGCGCTCCATTGGCGCTGTGCTGGCCGATAACGCGGTGGTGCTGGCCGATTCCATTGTGGAAAACGTGCTGCAGCCGCTGCTCACACCGGTGATCACGCTGGTGCTGTTCTTCTTGTTCTACGCGCTTTTGCGCCTGCTGGTCAGTATGCTGGTCACGGTGCTGGGCCTTGTGAACAAGCTGCCGGTCATTGGCACGGTAAACCGCGGCCTTGGCTGGCTGGTGGGCGGTGCCACGGCGCTGCTGGATATCTATTTGGTGCTGTGCATCCTGTGGGGCATCATCGTCATCACAGGCGGCAACCTGAATGTGCTCAACGATACGGTGATGAGCAGCAGTCTTTACTACAAAATCTTCAATCTCTTCAACCCTTTCCTGTAAAGGGTTTTGCATAAAGGAGGAACTATGGTCTGTATTCGATGCCAGAAACGTCCGGCGATCATCTTCATCCAGCGGATGGACAATGGTCAGATGAAGCAGGAGGGCTACTGCCTGCACTGCGCCCGTGAGCTGCACATCAAGCCGGTGGACGATCTGATGAAGCAGTTCGGCATGTCGGATCAGGATCTTGATAACATGGAGAACCGCATGGAAAGCATGATGGAGGAGATGGGCGATGCAAACCCGCTCTCCATGATGATGAACATGGCGAACGGCGGCGAGGATGCTGACCCGGACAGCATGGACGAAGATCTGATCCCCGGTAGCAATGCCACCTTCCCGCTGGGCTTTACCAGCAGCGAGAAGAAGGATGGCGACAAAAAGGCCGACCGAAAAAACGGCAAAAAACCGCCTAAGCGCAAATTTTTGGATACCTATTGTGAGAATCTGACCCGCAAGGCCCGGGAAGGCAAACTGGACGATATCATTGGCCGCGACCGCGAAATTTACCGCACCATCCAGATCTTGAGCCGCCGCCAGAAGAACAACCCCTGCCTGATCGGCGAAGCCGGTGTGGGCAAGACCGCCATTGCCGAGGGCATTGCGGAGCGCATTGCCAAGGGGGATGTGCCCATCGGCCTGAAGGATAAGGAGATCTATCTGCTGGACCTCACCAGCCTTGTGGCAGGCACCCAGTTCCGCGGCCAGTTCGAGCAGCGGGTCAAGGGCCTGCTGAGCGAAGTGAAGGCCGCAGGCAACGTGATCCTGTTCATCGATGAGATCCACACCATCACCTCTGCCGGTGAGAGCGAGGGTGCCATGAACGCGGGCAATATCCTGAAGCCCGCCCTCTCCCGTGGTGAAATTCAGGTCATCGGTGCCACCACCTTCAACGAGTACCGCAAGTATATCGAGAAGGATCAGGCGCTGGAACGCCGTTTCCAGCCCGTGCGGGTGGAAGAACCCAGCGTGGCCGATACCCTTGCTGTGATGAACGGCATCAAGCACTACTACGAGCAGCACCATCATGTGCAGGTGCCTGCCGATGTGCTTTCTGCCACTGTCACCCTGAGTGAGCGCTATATCACCGACCGTTATCTGCCCGATAAGGCCATCGACCTGCTGGACGAAGCCTGCGCCTGCTGCAATCTGGCCCACCCGGTCATTTCCGAGTATCTTGGGATGCAGAAGGAGCTGGATGCCCTCAAGCAGGAAGAAGCCGAGATGGAGAATGCGGATGTGAACGAGCCAATCGACTACGAGCGCGTGGCCGAGCGCAAGACCCGCATTGCAAAGCTCGAAGCCGACCTGCCCGCAAAGCAGGCTGCTGCCAGCGAGATCCAGGTGACCATGGACGATGTGGCCAAGGTCATCGAGCTGTGGACCGGCATTCCGGCGGTCAAAATTCGGGAGACCGAGTTCGCAAAGCTGGCAAACCTTGAGGGCGAGCTGAAAAAGAAGATCATCGGGCAGGACGAGGCCGTGCATCTGGTGGCGCAGGCCATCAAGCGCAGCCGCGCCGACCTTTCCGGCCGCCGCCGTCCCGCAAGCTTCATCTTTGTGGGCCCCACCGGCGTGGGCAAGACCGAGCTGGTCAAGCAGCTGGCAAATCAGCTGTTCGACGGCCCCGACCCGCTCATCCGTCTGGACATGAGCGAGTATATGGAAAAATATGCGGTGTCCCGCATGATCGGTTCGCCTCCGGGCTATGTGGGCTACGAGGAGGCCGGTCAGCTCACCGAGAAGGTGCGCCGCCGCCCCTACAGCGTGGTGCTGTTCGATGAGATCGAAAAGGCGCACCCGGATGTCATGAACATTCTGCTGCAGATTCTGGACGAGGGCAAGATCAACGATGCGCAGGGCCGCACGGTGGACTTCTCCAACACGGTCATCTGCATGACCTCCAACGCCGGCAGCAGCGACCAGAGCACCGGCGGGCTTGGTTTCAACAAGAGCGAGGAACAGCTCAGCGAGGAAAAGACCCGCAAGGCGCTGGCCCAGTTCCTGCGCCCGGAGTTCCTTGGCCGCGTGGATGAAGTGATCGCCTTCAAGCCGCTGAGCCAGCAGACGCTGGAGGGCATCGCGGCCCTGATGCTGGACGAGTACAAGCCCGGCATGGAGGCCAAGGGCATCGCCTACAGCTACACCCCGGCAGCCCTCAAGGCTCTGGTGCAAAAGAGTCAGGGCGGCAAGTTTGGTGCGCGCGATTTGCGCCGCGTGATCCGCAAGGCCGTGGAAGACCCCGCCGCCGAGCGCCTGATCGACGGCAGCCTTGCTTCCGGCGGCACCCTTGTGGTGGATGCCGATGAAAACGGCGAGATCATCTTGAAGTAAACAAAGAGAAAGCCCCTGCATCCGTTTTTGGAATGCAGGGGCTTTTCCGCTGTTCAGTGCTGTACGGCAAACTGGAACTTGTCGGGGCGAGGCCCCTCCATCTTGCTGCCGCAAGACCGTTCGGTCGCTTAAAAGCCCCACTGGGGCTTTCATTGCTCCGCTTCGCTCCACAAACGCGAAGTTAGCGATTTCTTTTTCCGGTATTCTCTGTCCCACGGATTTCCTCATGATAGAAATAATCTACGATCACCGGATGCCCCTGCGGGACTCTGCCATAAGGCATTTCATTATCCACAAAGGCACAATCATACTTCTTAGCCATTTCCGCAGCTTTTACTTCAAGTGCTTCAAAGTAGCTGCGGTTATGCTTGTTATAGATCTCGTCGTAAAGTGGTACAAGATCAGGATATTTTCCGGCAATATAATCCATAATTGTCTTTTTGAAACCGCCTCGAAGATTGAGATTTTCGAGCCAGAACAGATCGCACTGATCCTTTACCCGCTCAAAGATTGCTTCAAAATCCGTGATACCGGGGAATACCGGGGATACGAAACAGACCGTACGGATACCTGCTTCATATACCTGCTTCATAGCAGAGATACGGCGCTCAATGCTCGAAGCAGAGTCCATATCGTTCTTGAAATTTTCATCCAGTGTGTTGATCGACCATGAAACGGTTACACGTCCAAGCTTCTTCAGCAGATCAATATCCCGTACCACAAGATCCGACTTTGTGCAGATCAGAATATCTGCGTCACTGCCGATCAGCTGCTCCAGAAGTTTTCTGGTATTCCCGAATTGCTCCTCCTGTGGATTGTAGCCATCCGTCACAGAACCGATGACCACACGCTGTCCGGCATATTTCTTCGGATTTTTAATTTCCGGCCAATGCTTCACATCAAGGAATGTGCCCCATTCTTCCGTGTGCCCGGTAAAGCGCTTCATAAAAGAAGCATAGCAATACTTGCAGGCATGTGTACAGCCCACATAGGGATTGACCGAGTAACCGCCTACCGGCAGACTGGACTTAGTCATGATGTTCTTTGTTTCCACCTCACGAATGAGGATTCCATTTATTACTTCTTCCATGATTTCTGTACCTCTAACACTTTATTAAATTCTTCCGGCATTTCCTGAATCATATTTTCATCCCCTATGATAGGGACAAGGTCTTCCTTCATAAACACCGGAATGCCGAGCTTATGTGCCTGGTCCGCCAGAGACCATGCCCATTCCGGCTCCGTATGAATCTTCCTGCTCTGAGCTCCGGTCATGGTGCCGACAACGATCCAATTGATTTCGGAAAGGTCAACTGTGCCGGGATCGTCGAATAACGGCTCAAAGGTAACATGGTAATGTTTTGCTCTGACGTTTTTCCGAAGGGCGTCGATACGCCACAGTTCTGCTTTCCTCGTCACCGTAACGCCAAACCATGCGTTTTCCAGATCGGTATCAAAATCCAGCAAATCGGGGCGCTTGGTCAGAAACAGAAACTGATGCTGTGGATTTTCACGGATCTTTGCAAATACCTCGTCTCTCCATTCCGGCTTCCATCCGGAGAGATCGCTCATGCCGGTAAGAAGAAAGTTCTGCGGACGTTTCTTTTCCATCATCTTGAGCTTACCCGGAAAGAATTCAGGGTCAGCGAAGTCATCAATCATATGCCAGCGTTTCACGTTGTTGCGGGCATAGCAATATGTACACCCCACTGTGCAGCCAATGACGATATTCATGTTCTGAATCTGATCTTTGATACAAATACTCATGACTTCTGCCACTCCTCAAGATTCTTTCTGATGCGGTCGAGGTATTCCTCAAACTGGGCAATTTCTTCCTCTGAAAAACCTTTGTAGTAAATACTGCCCATCTCATCAGATACAGAATCGTACTCGCCCTTTAAGGCATGTGCTTTCTCAGTCAGAAACAGGAGCGTTTTCCTTTTGTCCGTTTCAGACTGAACACGGCTTATCAGCCCTTGATTTTCCATTCTTTCCAGCATCGTAGTAAGAGATGTTATCGCTAATCCGCATTTAGTCGAGAGTGACTTGATTGAAATACCATCCTTCTGCCACAGCACATAAAGAATACGCCCTTGGGCTCCATTAAACGCATCAATATTCTTTTCACTGAGAATCTTCTCGAAAATCCGGTCTCCAAGCTGTTTTATTTTGGTGACAAGAAATCCTCCATTCATTTCCATACAAAAACTCCTATATAGTAGTTTGTTAAAAACATACTATATAGGAGTTTTATTGTCAAGAGTTTATATGTCTTAATAGGTAAATTCCGTTTTTTCAATTCTCCAAACTGGAACTTGTCGGGGAAGCATAAACCCTCTCAGTCAAAGCCTGACGGCTTTGCCAGCTCTCCCGAAGGGCGAGCTCTTTGCAGCTGACGGAAAGCACCTATAAAGCTCCCCCTGAGAGGAAAGACTTCCCCCGGCCGGGGGAAGATGTCACCGCAGGTGACAAAAGGAGGAATCTGGACGCGAAGCGGCCTGAGAGGGTTTCTGTACTTGCAAACGCGAACTTGTCGGGGCGAGTCCCCTCCATCTTGCTGCCGCAAGACCGTTCTGTCGCTTAAAAGCCCCACTGGGGCTTTCATTGTTCCGCTTTGCTCCACAAACGCGAACTTTCAAATTAGTCTTTGCAAATAACTTTTGAACCTTCACCATCAATTACAATTCCCTGACGGTTGTTAATTGGGCATAGATTCAAATCCGAAAACTCAGTCATTATTTTCTCGGTAACTTTCTTAAATGGTGCTGTAAGATAATGCGGAAGAACATAGAAATCAATCAAATCAAGCCCTGCATCATCTTCTTGTGAGTAGTCCTCCGGCTTTTCATCCATTTGCTCGATATATTGGATGCTTGGAGCGCATATAATCGCACCTGCCGATTCACCAATCATCAGTTTTCCATTTGCCAATTCTTTCTTCAACAGCTCATCCGTTCCCGTTTTACGGAGCTGGTCTATAAGGAAAAAAGAATTTCCGCCGGTAAAATATATCACATCCGCATCTTCAAAAACAGACTGTATCGTTGAATAAGCCTCCGTTGAAATATCAATTTCAGTTACGATTGCTCCCAACTTTTTGAATAATTTTCGAGCCGAGCCGACATAACCGGTGTAGCCTTCACGCAGCGAAGCTGTTGGAATAAATGCGACTTTTTTATTTTCAATTTCTTCCTTTATCAGACTTCCTACACTTGAAAAGTGCGAACATAAAAATAGTTTCATCAATATTCTCCTTTATATATAAATTCGCGTTTGTGGAGCGAAGCGGAACAATGAAAGCCCCAGTGGGGCTTTTAAGTGACAGAACGGTCTTGCGTAGCAAGATGGAGGGGCCTCGCCCCGACAAGTTTCGATTTGTTGAATCAAGTATAGCATATTGCGAACAAAAAAAGCAAAGCTGTGAATGCATGATATTATCCCGCATTGACAAAACTGCGCAGAATCAGTACAATAAAACATAGCTATCCGCAAATTTTTTGCATGAGAATAAAGGAGCGTTTTTCTATGCCGAGCAATAAAGTCCGCACCCGTTTTGCGCCGTCGCCCACGGGTTATATGCACGTTGGCAACCTGCGCACTGCCCTGTACACCTACCTGATGGCAAAGCACGAGGACGGCACCTTCATCCTGCGCATCGAGGATACCGATCAGGGCCGCTATGTGGAGGGCGCTGTGGATGTCATCTACAACACCCTGCGGGAGACCGGCCTGCTGTGGGACGAAGGCCCGGACATCGGCGGCCCCGTGGGCCCCTATGTGCAGAGTGAGCGCATGGGCATGTTCAAGCAGTATGCCGAGCAGCTGGTGGCTGAGGGCAAGGCATATTATTGCTTCTGCACCGAGGAGCGTCTGGAAGCCCTGCACGCCGAGCAGCGCGCCAACGGTGAGATGACCCACTACGACGGATGCTGCCGCGACCTGCCCAAGGACGAAGTGGAAAAGCGTCTTGCTGCCGGGGAACCCTATGTTATCCGCCAGAAGATCCCCCGCGAGGGCGTGACCGGCTTCGACGATGTGGTGTACGGCCACATCGAGGTGAACAACAGCGAGATGGACGACCAGATCCTCATCAAGACCGACGGCATGCCCACCTACAACTTTGCCAATGTGGTGGACGATCACCTCATGGGCATCACCCACGTGATCCGTGGCAGCGAGTATCTGTCCTCCACCCCCAAGTATAACCTGCTGTATCAGGCGTTCGGCTGGGAGATCCCCACCTACATCCACTGCCCGCCGGTCATGAAGGATGCGCAGAATAAGCTTTCCAAGCGCAACGGCGATGCCAGCTATCAGGATCTGGTGGCAAAGGGCTACCTGACCGAGGCCGTGCTGAACTACATCTGCCTGCTGGGCTGGAGCCCCAAGGGCGAGTATGCCGAGCAGGAGATCTTCTCCCTGCCGGAGCTGGTCAAGATCTGGTCTCCGGACGGCATCTCCAAGTCTCCGGCCATCTTCGATCCCCTCAAGCTGCGGGCCATCAACGCGGAATATATCCGCCGCCTGTCCCCGGAAGAGTTCCAGAAAAAGGCGGAGCCGTGGATCGACAAGGCCGTGCACACCTCCATCGACAAGAAGCTGCTGTGCGCAAACCTGCAGCCCCGCTGCGAAGTGCTGGGCGAGATCCCGGAGCAGCTGGATTTCTTTGATGCGATGCCCGAGTACGATGTGAGCATGTACGCCAACAAGAAGCAGAAGACCACCCCGGAGACCGCCAAGGAGGCACTGGAAGCCCTGCTGCCTGTGCTCAGCGACGAAGCACTGGATTTTGGCAATCGCGATGCCGTCTTCGATGCCTGCAAGGCCAAGGCTGAGGAGCTGGGCAAGAAGAACGGCTGGCTGCTGTACCCGCTGGGCATTGCCCTTTCTGGCAAGCAGCGCACCCCCGGCGGCGGCACCGACCTTGCCTGCATGATGGGCCGCGAAACCACCCTTGCCCGCGTAAAAGCGGCAATTGAAAAGCTGAACGGCTGATTTTTGCCATAAAACCACAAAGCTCTGCAGCATTTTTGAACGCTGCAGGGCTTTTTTGCGTCTTTGGGCCGGTTTGCGGCAGAACACTGCACCGCGCCAAAAATCGCCGCGCGCCCGCGCTACAGTATATGCAGAAAGCGCGGGGAACAGAACCACAACGCCCCGCCGGAAAGCGGGGAGTTTTTATGACAGAACGGATGAGTCTGGCAGCGGTCGGGCGGCAGAACAGACAGCGGGCAGCACTGGCACGGCGGGCGGAGCTGCGCCCGGCAGCGCGCAGGCTGGCGGCTGTGGCAGTGGGATTTGCGGGCGGCTGGGCCGTTCTGTACGGTGCACTGATGCCTTTTGGTCTGGGCTTTGTGCTGGGCTTTGCAGAGGACTGCTTTGCCCCCTGTGCGGCGGGTGCGGCACTGGGTGTGCTGCTGCACGGGTTTGGCGCGCTCTCGCTGCGCAGTGTCTGTATGCTGTGCGCACTGGGTGCTGCAGTGGCAGCGCGGTGGATGGGTGCCAGAACACTGACCCCGGCGGCACTGGCGGGCTGCGGCACGCTGGTGGGCGTGGCGCTGTGCTTTGCCTTTGGCGGCGGCGGGGCAGAGCTGGTGCTTTACAGTGCGGCAGATGCCCTGCTGGCCGCAGCCATGGGCTTTTGTCTGCGGCAGTTTGCGCCCGAAAAGCCGGGTGCCGGGATGCTTCTGGTGGGTGCGGCCGCAGCGGCGGCGCTGGGCAGTGTGCAGCTGTGGCAGCTGCTGCCGGGCGTGATCGTCTGCGCGGCGCTGGAACTGTATTTATGCAGCAAAGGGCAGGCCAAAGCCGCGCTTGCGGCCTGCGCGGTGCTGGGCGCTGCGCTGTGCGCGGCAGACCCGGCCCTCAGCTTTGCGGCATCCGGCCTTGCCTGTGCCACGGCGGCAGCGGCAGTGCTGGCACCTGGACGGCGCATGGAAACGGTAGCCGCCTACGCGGGCGGCTGCGTGACCGGTGCACTCTGTGTGCAGCCGCCCGGGAGCGCGTTCCAATATCTGCTGAACGTCTGCATCGGCATCACGGCCGTAGCGGCCATGCCCGCAGCATGGCTTGTGCCGGAGCCGGAAGAAAAGCCGCAGGCAGGGCAGGCCCAGCCGCAGCAGTACAGTGCAGCGGCCACCCGGCTGGAACAGGTGTCCCAAAGCCTTGCATCGCTGGCAGAGACCGTGAACGATGTCTACGAAACGCTGCCGCACCGGTGTGAGGATTTCCATTGGGTAATTGATAACACACATGATACCCTTTGTTTTAACTGCGGACGGCGGGATACCTGCTGGAAGCAGGAGTATGCCGCCACGCTGGAGGGCATGGAAGCACTGCGCTCTCTGCTGGAAAGCAGCGGCGGGCTGGAAACGGCTCAATTGCCCGGACAATTATCCCGGTGCATCCACCCGGCAGCACTGTGCGCAGCGGCAAACCGCTCCTTTGCGCTGTACCGCAGCCGCAAGGAGGCCCGCCTTCATGCCGAAGCCATGCGCACTGCCCTGACCGAGCAGTACAGCGCCGTGGCCGAAGCGCTGGGCGTGTTGGGAGAGCAGCTGGGCCGTCCGGGCGACCCGGAACCCTATAAATCCGGCCGGGTGGCGGACTTTTTTGCGCAGCTTGGCACTCCGCCGCAGGAGTGTGCCGTCACGCTGGATGATCTGGGCCGCACCCATGCGGCGGTCACGCTGCCGCGCACCCGCTTCTCGGCGCAGGAGCTGGCCGCGCTGGCCGGGGAGGTGGGCCGCATCTGCCGCCGCACGCTGGAAGTGCCGCAGGTGCTTTCCTGCAAGGGAATGACCACCCTACTGTTCAGCGAAAAGCCTGTGCTGCGGGCCGTGTTCGGCATGGCGAGCGCGGCGGCGCGGGGCAGTATTTCCGGCGATGCGGTGCAGCAGTTCTGCAGCCCGGCGGCAGCGCAGATGATCCTGTGCGACGGCATGGGCACCGGCAGGCCTGCAGCCGTGGATGGCAACCTTGCCGCCGAGCTGACGGCCCGGCTGCTCAAGGCGGGCTTTACCGCAGAGCTGGCGGCAAGGCTGGTCAACGTGGCCCTTGCCCTGAAAAGTGAGGATGAGAGCGGTGCCACGCTGGACCTCATCAGCGTGGATCTTTACACCGGCACGGCAAGGCTGTTCAAGGCCGGTGCGGCACCGGGCTTCCTTGTGCACGGCGGGCGGGTGCGTGCTGTGGGCGACACCAGCCTGCCGGTGGGCATTCTGGGCGGAGTGAACGGCCAGAGCCGGGTGGTGCATTTGACGGTGGGCGATTATGCGGTGCTGGTCTCGGACGGGCTGCTGGTGGACGGTCCGGGCTGGGTGACAAAGCAGCTGGAGCTTTCCGCTGCGGCAGGAGAAGCGCCGGAAAAAGTTGCAAAAACGCTGGTGGAAACGGCCCGCGTGCGCGCCCAGAAGACCGGCAGGCCGGACGACATTACGGCGGCGGTGCTGCGGCTGGAAAAATGCGTTTGATGTTCATATAAATCACAAAGTAATTTTTGATTATCTTTTCAAAAGTTCTTATATGCCGGTATAGCCTATTGTTACAGGCTTTTCCGGCATTTTTCATTGTGGAAGATACTCTCAAATCTTCTTATATCCCCGTATGTTTTGGTGTTCAAAAGTAGTATGTGGAGTAGTAAATTCTCCGTTTACTACTTAGGCAATCAGCCGCTTCATTTCTGTTATCGACGTTTCGGAAGTCGTATGCGCGTAATAGTTCAGCGTCATATTGATGTTGGAATGTCCCATGATGTACTGCAATGCCTTTGGGTTCATTCCTGCATTTGCTAACGTGGTGCAGAATGTGTGGCGTAAGGTGTGCGGTGTCATTACCTTTGGCAATGCTACCTTTTGCGTTTTGTTGTATTTCCTTACAAGCCCCCGGAACATACTTTCATAGTTGACTGCCACTTTTGGCAAACCGTTCCGGTTAAGGAACAGAAACTTTGTGTAGCCCTCTAAAATAACAGGCTGTGCATATTTCCGCTTGTTCAGCACCCGCTGAAATGCTTCTAACACTTTTTCACTCATAGGAATAACCCGGTTGCCGCTTTTCGTCTTAGGCGTTTCCACATAGTAGCCCACGTCTGCAATCTTCAAAAGTTGGTGGTCTACATTGATAAGCTGTTTGCCTAAGTCAATGTCAGCTTCCGTCAGTCCGCAGAGTTCCGAAATGCGAAGCCCTGTCCCTAACAGTATGATAATCTCGTCGTAGTATTTCTGATAGACTTTATCATGCTGCACAAAGGACAGAAAAGCCGCTTCCTGCGTAGGGGATAGAGGTTCCTTTGGTTCCGTATCATCTTCAAGGACTGTGTTCAACTGGAAGTCAAATGGATTTTTACGAATACAATCGTCCTGTATGGCTGTGTAAAAGGCAGCCTTTAAGGAACGCTTGTGGTTGTTGATAGTCTTGAAGCCGTAACCTTTTTCTTTCATGCGTAACGCCCATTCCTTTGCGTCGGAGAGCTTCACATTTTCAATCCGGCAGGCTCCAAGTTTATCCTCCTGCAAAATCCGCATGAGCTGTTTTCGCCCCTGCTTTGTACCATGCCGCACATTTGCCCGGTGGCGTATCTGCTTTGCGTAGAGTTGGCAGACCGTCATTTTCTTTCCGATATGGTCGATACCGTCGTCAAGGTCTTTTTGGATTTCTTTCTCTTTTTCCCTCAACGCTATATCGTCGCGCTTTCCTGCCGGGGTTTTGTCCGTAGGCACTAACTTCCAAGAATACACAAACTGCGGTTTCCCAAAGGTATCTATATATTTGTAGGCATATCTCCCGTCTTTTCTCTGGCTCTCTCCGGTGCGGAGAATACGATTTTTATTATCCCGTCTTTTTTCCGACATCGTTATGCTCCTTTCCATAATGGAAAGAGCCTTGATATGCTTGACTATATTGTACCACATTCAAGGCTCGATTTCACTATCAGATTGCGTCCACCGTATCAATCATTTTTTCAAACTGCTTACGCTTAATCTGAATACGGTTTCCGTTCATCATTACCCAGTCCGGGACGGGATTTTCTTCTGCCAGTTTCCGCAGCTTGCTTTCTCCGATACGGAAATATTTTGCTGCTTCTTCTATGGTAAGAGTGTACTTTTCCCAAATCGGCACGTCGTTATTGTTCAATTTGTCGTCCCCCTTTCTTAATGGGTCAAAAATCAATCTGTAACATAGGCTTTAATCGGACGGCTATTAGCGTAACCTCATGGGACTTGCACCCCTCCGGCGGTCTGCCGAAGCCCTACCCATTGCCTGCGACGCTCCTAACGCTCGGACTATGGCTATAAGGAAGTATCATTATGTATTCTGTGCGTTATCGCCCGCAGGCTGCTATCTCTGCTTTACGGTGTGGTATTTCTCGCTCGCTTTTCTATTAAGAGAAAGGTCATGGCGTACCCGCCGCATGGCTCGGCACAAAAGGAACGTATCCGATTTGCCTTATACTGCGTCGCCGTTCTATTGCGCCGCTTTCTTTATCAAAGAGCAGAGGGCTGTTCTGCGATATGGAACGGAAAAGGGGAAAGAAGCGTTCCAATATCGCATAGGTTATTCAGCCCGAAAAGTGAGGATAGCCCTCATCAGTCTTGCTTGCAGCCGTTCCCGAATATCCTCGTCAACGCCATAATAGACATTGCCGCGCTCGTCGTAGAGCTTCCGCATGGAAAGACTTGCTATGTAGCCGCTGAAATGCTGCAAGACCATTTTCATAGCGTCCGGGTCGCCTTTGCTCGCCGCCAAAATAACGGGATAGGGAACAAGGGCATTTTCCAGGTAGTCGTTTTGATTACCATTCGTTCCATTCATCAGCGTGTTCCTCCAAATATTTCTTTAACAGTTCAAAAGAGCTTGTCCGTCTGTACTGTATCGTGCTGCGCGACGTATTGAACATCTTTCCGATTTCCACGTCAGTCATGCCCTCGAAATAGTACAGAAGTATAGCAGTTCTCTTTTCTTCCGGCAGGGTGCGTATTGCTTCAAGCAATAACTTCGGGGTTATTTCTTTTCCCGCCATTTGATAAGTCGGCTCGGCTGTTTCAGCTTGAAAATATTTATCCGTAGTGTAAAGCTGCCGTTCCTCATGCAAGGCAAGGTCACAAAAAGAAACTTCCCGTTTCCTGCGTCGCCGGATTTCATCATGGGCGTTACAGGCTTCATTGTGTAACACCCGTTTACAGAAACTTTGAAAGACACATTGCTTCTGAAATTCTCTGCGATTAGGTTCCATGTAATCACCTCCTTTCTGCCGAAAGGCGGTAGTACCTCCCCTTTTCGCGGGATAATACAGGCGACTTTTTGCTTTGCCAAAAAGAGAGCAAAGTTTTTGAAAAATCTTCTGTAAAATGCAAAATGCGCCCATCTGCAAGGCGCAGACCGACGCATAGGAAATAACAGCAGTATTTAATTGATTTGATAGTTCATCTGTATAGTCGGACTTGTCCGGTGGGGGAGCTATACTTTTTTTAATGAATGTAACCTATGTATGCTGTATAGCAACAAAGAAATCCCCATAGCGGCAGCCCTCCTAAATGCCGCTAATTTATGTTATAGGTTGTCGTGATTTAGCAGTAGACAAAAAAAGCGGCGGCTCTAAAAATCAAAGCCACCGCTTCAAAGGCGCGTGAAAGTGTATCTGCTCTGCGACAGCTTTTTTTCTTTTGCCGTCGTTCGGCAGGTACTATCAATCAAATTATTTACCAACCCTTTTTTCTAACTGCTTTTTTCTTCTTACCAACAGTCAATGTACCAGGTTCTTTCTTTTTATTTGCAAGAATAATCATAGAAATCAAGAAAGTCAAAACTATTGTAATGAAAGCGGGGAAAATGTGATAAGTATAACCATATTCCGCACCACAAGTAGGGTCTACTAAAATCATGCTTGCTTTAATCGGATAATAATTTAACAGTGTTCCTTCAAAAGTTCCAAAATATCCATACACAAAAGCTAGTGCAACTCCACCCAAAAAATTATTTGCCGAACAACAGAATATCAGAATAATCGGCAAGACTGAAATATAAATTCCTATATTCGCCCCAGTAACACGAATAAACATATTGAGTAGATTGCCAAAATGAACTCCCGGAAATCCGACAATAATATTGATTACTAATGCTATCACACAACCTATAAGACTAAAGCTGATTGTCAACAGCAATAGAATAAGTAATTTTCCAGAAAGTAACTGTTTATATGGAATAGGAATTGTTAATATATTCTTCATAGTATCGTCTGTATATTCCCTTGTTATGATATAACCTGCAATCAGTGCAATAATAATCGGAAAAAATAAGGTACAATTACTAATCATAACCTGTTGCATAAAATAGTCAAACGTCCATGTCGGTCCACCGTTGGCTGTGGAATAAAACAGTGACAGCAACGGAGAAAGTGTTGTCATAATAATTCCGGCTTTTATTACAGAATATCGTTTTAATTTTAAAAATTCAGTTTTTATTATATTTCTCATATCTTTTACCTCGTCCATTTTTTATAAAAGCGAATTATCAGCCACAAAGAAAGTACAACTGTAATTGCCATAATAAAAATTGTATGGAAAGTAGTTGGTACAATCGCATAGGCTTCCGGCAAAAGATTATCTTTTTGCAAATTATCCATCATTAAGCCGCTTGTCCAGTTCATAACACACATAACTGGGAAAGAATTTAAGAAAGCAATTTTTGCAGCACTTATAGATGTCCCAATCGTTCCCATTAAGCCCCAGTTAAAAATAGAATAAAAAAATGCAAGCAGGATAGAAAGCAAAAAACTTTTGTTAAAGTAAATAATTAAAACTACAATCGGCAAAGAAGCTGCTACGATAAGAACTCCAAAAATAAGGCTCATATATATTTTATAAGCCATACCATAAACCATTCCTACATGAAACAGTTTACAGAACAATGCGACAGATAATGTGCTTATCAGACAAAATGCAATGCTGAAAATAAAGAGCATAGAAATTTTCGCCATAATGAGCTGTGTATTTGTAACAGGAATTGTTCTAAGGTTTTTGGAAGTATCGCAATCTCTTTCTATAAAAAACAAAATAGCGGCAATAATACCAACTAGACATGGGAGCAAAAAAGCTAAGCCATATCCCAACATCATTGTATAAACATAATCAAATCGGGTTTGAAGATAATGTTCCGTTGTATCTGCACCTGTTCCCGCCTTTGCCATATATGCCAAAATCAACGGAAAAAATAACGATAACGACATCAGTGCATATAATAATCTTTTCCGTTTTAATTTCCAAAATTCGCATTTGATTAGTTTAAGCAATTCCCTCGCCTCCCGTCACACGCTTGAAGTAATCTTCAAGACTTTCTTCACAAGTATGGGCTTCTGATACCTCCAATCCATTTTCTACAAAAGCAGTCACGATTTTTCCTACGGACAAATCAAGATTATGCAAGCGTAAATTGTGGTCGTCCTGTATAGAGAAATGGCTCTCATGGAAAGTACGCTCTAAAATTCTTGCTGCCTGTGCGGTATCAGAAAGAGTAAATCGGATATGTTTGCTGCTTTTTTGTTCCAGTTCCGCAAGACTTTCTTCTTCCAATAGTGCGCCATGGTCGATAATTCCAATATCATCTGCTAGCAAAGAAATCTCCGAAAGGATATGACTGGAAATTAAAATTGTTTTTCCCTTTGTATCGCAAAGCTCGCGAATAAAAGAACGTACTTCTGCAATTCCAATCGGGTCAAGCCCATTGATAGGTTCATCTAAAATCAGAAGTTCAGGGTCGTGCATAACTGCAAGTGCAATCGCAAGCCGTTGTTTCATACCAAGAGAATACTGGGAAAACAGTTTTTTGTCTTTATAAGGCAATCCTACCAAATCCAATGTGTTTTTAATTGAATGACGGTTGGGTATGCCCCGTAAGGTAGCAAAAATTTGTAAGTTTTCCGTAGCAGTCAGATTAGGGTAAAAACCGGGCGACTCAATCAAGCTGCCGATACGGGGCAAGAGTTTCTTTTCATTCCCCTGCAAAGACTTTCCCCATATTTTAACTTCGCCGGAAGTTGGCTTTGTCAATCCAAGTAGCATTTTCATAGTGGTCGTTTTTCCGGCTCCGTTTCTTCCAAGCAGTCCGTAAATTCTTCCTTTTTCCACATGGATATTGAGGTCGGCAACGCTCTTTTGTGTGCCATACTGCTTTGTAAGATTTTTTGTTTCAATGATGTAATTGTTCATATTCAAACCTCCTGTTCTGTAAAGTATTCTATCACATCAACCTTGCATTAACCTTGCCGGAACCTTGCATTAACCTTGCAATTTGAAATATTTCTCCCCCAAAATAATTAAGGCTCCCGTCAAAAGGACGGGAGAACCTTACTTTGTTAAAGGAAAAAGCAAAGTAAATTCCGTTCCTTTTCCCTGTAAGCTATCTGCTGTTATTGTGCCGTTCATTTTTTCTACAAGTTGGTGTACGATAGAAAGCCCAAGACCGCTGCCTTTTTCAGACCGTCCCTTATCGCATTTATAGAGCCGTTCAAAAATATGCTTCAAATCTTCTTTTTCAATCCCTATTCCATTATCTGCTAATCGGATTTTCATATTTTTTTCCTGCTTTGACAGGATTATTTCTATTTTAGCTGCATGACTGTGAGAAATTACATTCTGAATAAGATTGTTCAATATCCGCATATAGCCGTCCGTATCAAGTTTTACCCGGAAAGGCTGTTCTGGAATATCAATGTTGTAATCTATTTGCTTATCTTCAAATATGGGTATCCAGTCAATCAAAATATTTCGTGTCAGTTCCGCAGCTTCAACGGTATTTATATCCATAGCAAACTCATTAGAGTTTAATTTGAACCAGTCAAAAAGAACATCAATATATTCTTTCAAATCGTGAGCTTTGCGGCGGGCTGTTTCGATATAGTCGTCCCTGTCTTTTCCTGTAACAATTCCTTTATGTGCAGCGTCAAGATACCCAATAAGCGTTGTAAGCGGTGTCCGAACATCATGGGAAAGACTTGTCATAAGCTGTCGGTTTGTTTCTTCTGTCTGCCGGACAGTAGACAGCCTTTTCTCATAAGATACAACAATCTCATTGATTTCATAAGCAAGAGGAGCTACCAGTTCATTTGTTGCTGATAAAATCCGCCTGTTTCCATTCCCATTTTTTACATCAGCCAATGTGTCTGTTATTTCTGCTATCTGCTTTTTTACACGCCGGATAACAAGACAAGAAACAAAAATAGAAAAAAGTGCAATGATAATTGATAGAAAAATAATCGCTTCCATAAAAATCAAACCTCCTTGCTAAAGCGATAACCAATTCCCTTAATTGTCTGAATGTATTTGGGGTTTCCGGGATTAACTTCTAATTTTTTACGAAGTCGGCTAATAATCGCCATAATGTTACTGTCATCATAAACATATTCTTCTCCCCACACTTCTTCATAAATCTGTTGCTTTGTCAAAATTTTTCCTTGATGTTTCGCGCAGTATAAAAGCAGGTCAAATTCCTTTGGGGGCAACTCAAAAGTTCCATTTTCCGTAATAATAGAACGATTTTCAAGGTCTATTTTCAATCCGTCAAATTCAAGCTGCTGTGATATTCCGTCCTGTTGATTGAAACGGGTATAACGGCGTATAAGGGAAACGATACGGGCTATCAGCTCGTCCATGTCAAAAGGTTTTGTTAAATAATCATCAGCTCCTGCTCTTAAACCACGTACTTTAGAAGCACTGTCATTTTTTGATGTAAACATTAAAATCGGCAGGCTGTTTTCTTTTCTAATTTCTTCCAATGTTTCAAATCCGTCCATACCGGGCATCATAACGTCCAGTATCACAAGTTGATATTCTCTCTCTTTTAATTTTTGTAATCCCTCTTTTCCCGTATTACAAAAATCAGCTTCTATATCTTCTGATAGTACGCTGCGTTTAATCAGCGCACAAAGTTCCTTATCATCATCTATAATCAAAACTTTATTCATGGTATAGCTCCTTTCCTTGTTTGGTTCTACCGTCAATCGGTTTTTCCGCGTCTTTTGGTATCAACCACATATACCCAAGTTTTGAAACACCCTGTATGCGTTTCTCCCTGCAAAGTATCTGTACCCGCCTTTCAGAAATTCCCCACTTCTTTGCTGCTTCGGGGCAAGACATATATTCCATAACAACACCCGTCCTTTCTGAAAATCTTATCATAATAATTATAGTCGGACACACGAACAATAGCAAGTATATAAATATGAATTATTATGGCTATTTAGTGGAACTGTATAGACATATCCAAAGAGAAAGGGGAACAGTAAAATGTAACTGGGTGAATAAATATGGCAAAAAGACCGGTAGAAAAATATGACTTCAAGGCATTTGGAGAAGCTATAAAAGCTGCGCGGACGGGGCGCAAAGAAAGCCGCAAACAGGTAAGTGATGAAATGTATATTTCTCCTCGCTATCTTGCAAATATCGAAAACAAAGGACAGCACCCCAGTCTGCAAATCTTTTTTGAGCTTATGCTTCGTTACAATATATCCGTAGACCAGTTTCTTTTAGATACGCCCACCCAAAAAGATACAAAGCGGCGGCAGCTCGACGCTCTCCTTGATGATATGAGCGATAATGGCATACGGATTGTAACGGCAACTGCAAAAGAAATTTCAGAAGTCGAAAAAGAGGACAAATAAATGTGTCCGGCAAATTGAATATGATTTAGGAAGCGTTGTAATCTTTACAGATTGCAGCGTTTTTCTTTTGCTCTTTTTTGGCATACCTAACTTTTTAAGCTGTTTTCCAAGCTGCTTAATATCAAAGCAAACAAGGCGGTTATTCAGTTCCACGTTGGTTCTGTGGTTGAATACGTTAAGGCTACCGGAAACATACAGCTCCAATGCCGCCGCAATGCGGGCAGCTTCCGGCTCCGGCTGCTTCAACAGTTCGTCGTAAAGGTCGCCCAAGATAGGCATTTTCTCCGGTACAGGGTCAGCAAGATAGTCCCGGTACACATTCCTTACGGCGCGGTCAATAACCGTCTTATCTACGGGCTGCAAGCCCTCTTTGCCGCCAATGACAAGCTCGCAGAGGGAAAGGATAAAATCGCTTTTCAGTGCAAGGGGGCTGTCGTCCTCGCTGTAATTAAGGTTCATATCCATAGGGTTCACATACTGGGGCGTACCGTCCATGCCTTTTCCGGTTGGGGATAAGCGTATCACTTGCCCGCCAAGCCGTTTTACAAGGGCAAAATATTCCGCTTCCGGGTCGCAGATAAAAATATCGTCGTCGGTAATGAGAAAGGCATTTGTGATTTCCCGCTTTGCTGCAAAGGATTTTCCACTGCCCGGTGTTCCCAAGATAAGCCCATTCGGGTTTTTAAGCTGCTTACGGTCGCAGAGTATCATGTTGTTTGACAGGGCATTTAAGCCATAATACAGGGCAGCCCCGGTCTGAAATAGCTCCTGCGTGATGAACGGGATAAAAATAGCGGTGCTGCTCGTCGTCAACCCTCTCTGAATAGGGATAAGGTTCTCGCCCAAAGGGATAGAGGACATTAGTCCCGCTTCCTGCTGATAATCAAGACGGGTCAAGGCGCAGTTGTATTTCTGTGCAATGCCCGCCGCCGCGAAAATGTCATTTTCCAGTTTCCGTTTCGTGTCTGCCATGTTTACCACAAGGAACGTAAGGAGAAACATTCGCTCGTTGCGGCTCTGTAAATCCTGCAATAAATTCTTTGCTTCATTTCCAAAAGTGGCAAGGTCGGACGGGATTATATCCATGTCATAACCGCTTCTAACTGCTTTTTTCTGTTCCTCAATCTTCATCTTGTCAAGGTCAGTGATTTTGCGCTTAATGGTCTTGATTGCTTCCGACTGGTCGATACTGCGGATATGTAAGTTGACGATTACGCCTGTTTCCAAATCTAACATATCCGCTAAGATACGGTCGTTTAGCTCCGGGGCAAAGATTTCAAGGAACGATACCGCCCCCGTCTTTTTCCCCATAGCAAAGTAGCGTCCCTCCCCGAACTTGAAAGAGGACGGGGCGATAAAGTCCTTTGTAGTAAGCCCGGTCGGGGTCAGCCAGTCATAAGAGAATGAGAACGGCTCGCCTGCCGGGTGGAATACCCCATGCAGCACCTTTAAGCGTTCATAGCCGGATAAGGGGTGCGCCGATACCCCAAGCACCTTGAAGTTGTTGAGTACGTCCGTTTCAATACGGGAAAGGCGCGCCCTTGCTGCCGCCGGATTGTCCGCTTCAATGGAAAACGTGATGTACTTGTGCTTTACAAGCCCGTTGTTCCCTTTGGCAAGCTGCGATTTCAGCATATCGGAATACTCGGTGCGGATAGAATTAAAATCGTCATTTTGGGGCGGGATATGGATTGCCCTCGCTGCCTGTTCCTGCTGTGAGCCTTGATTGATGAAAGAAAGCTGCACGTTCACGCTTGCGTCAAAGTAGTTGAGAAAATCGCACCAGTTTTCAAAAATGGCGGTCTTATCGTCTGCCTGTGCAAGCTGATAGTTGATGTCCTCAAAAGCAATGCTCTTTGAATACTTGTGCTGTGCCACTTTGCAGATACCGTCCGGGTACATGGCAAGGTAGGGAATGGTCTGCTGTGCGGTGTGTGCTTTGCCGTCCCCCTTTGCCTGCCGGATAACCGCCGCTATCTGTTTCTTTTCCGCGCGGGTCAGCTTACGCCTGTTTCCTGCGGCTTCCCGCGTCTTTTTTGTCTGTCCTTTTGACAATCGCTGATACCTCCTTTTCTAATGCCCGCTGTTTCTCCAAGAGTGCATATAGGTTTTCCGTCTGATACGGTCGCACTTTGGGACGGGTAAATTTTGTCTGAATGATGTTCTTTACAACCACTTCAAGGGGCTGTCCATGCTTTTCATACATGGCAACCAAGAAGCAGGGAAGCATAACGACAATCATTGCCATTGCCGCAAGGCTCGTCCCTGCGCTGTCTTTGAGCAAAAAGAAAAGCGGCAGTCCCATAAGAAGTGCCACTGAAAAACAAAGGATTTGCCGCTTTGTCAGATTGAAAGCGACTTTTGTTTTGACTTTGGATAAGTCTTTAGGTACAGGTACATACGCCAAGAAAAACCTCCTTTCTGCGGGGCTTGCCCGCGTGTGCTGTGTTAATGTGCATTAAAAATAGATTTTGCCAGTGCGCCGGATTTGAACAGGGAAAAACAGAGGATAACCGTATAGGCTGCAAGGGAAAAAATCGCGCTGTGCAGGTTATCCGCTAAGACCATTTCGCCTACCAAAACTGCGTAAATGCCGACGCATATCATAATGAGGAAGCCTTGAAAGCCCAGTGCAAACAGCCCCTTTAGGTAGTTGTTCCCAATCTGTCCCCATTCCCGGTTTGTCATGGTGGCAAAGGGGATAGGGGAAACTGAACAGTAGGCGTATATCTCAATCATTCTGCCGTAGAGGATAACGGTTATCAGTACGGACATGATTTTCATACAAAGGCTTACAAGGCTCGTTTCCATGACAAGTAACAGTAGTTCGGGGATTTCCATATCTTTTAGTCCCTCCTGCATGGCGGCAAGGGCTTCGGTTACGTCGATATTCGTATCGCCGCCGATTACCCCCGCCGCACCGGACACAATATGCTGCGCCATATCAAAGACTGCCATTGTTATATCAAAGGTATGCGTTACCAAGAAAACGGCAACAAAGGCTTTGAAAAACCACTTAAAGAACATGAATGTTTCTATGTCGTGCATATTGTTTTTTTCCGTTACCATGCTGATAAGCTCATAACAGAGGACATAGGTAATGACAAGCCCCGCAATGGGTACAATCACATTTTCCGACAGGTTTTGTATCATGCTGAAAATGTTTGCGTTCCACCCCTGCGGGGTCTTGCCTACCTCCGCGGCAATGGTGCCTACTTTTTCGTTTACGTCCCCGAACATAGTGGAAAGGTTGCCGTTAATGGCTCCGATAAGGATTTCTTTTATCCATTCGTTAATCGCTTCCAGTATGCTCTCCATAGGCTACCCTCCGTAACTTTATCCGAACAGACCGGAAAGAAGCGGTACAAGGATAGTGCCGATAAGGGCAACGCCGCCGCCCGCCATGAGCTGCTTAATGCCTTGACTTTTCGCACCCGGATTGTCGTTTCCATATCCCTCCAAGAGATTGATAACGCCCCAAATGCCTAAGCCTGCGCCCAGTGCGATAACAAGGGTCTGTAATACGTCGATAGCAGAGTTAAAAAATTCCATAAAGCTCCTTTCTTCCGCAAATGCGGCTTGCCCTATAAAAGGGCATAAAAAACGGCGGTCAGTTTTGTAACTGCCGCGGTCATAAGCCCGCCGGATTGTGGCGGGTTCCCCGCGCTGCCTATGTGTCTGCCGCGCGGCGGTATTCAGTTTTGAGTGTGGGCGTTATGGATTTTCCAGTAGGGGCGCGTATTCTGTAAGTTGTCTGTTTCTTTGTTACTGCGTCAATTCCTCCTTTCTTTTCAGCCGGGAACACACATTTTTCGTCATTCCAAAAGATAGCTCCTGCGCTGCATATACTCGGTAACGTAAAGGGTCTGTTCCCCTCCGCGTTCCTGCAAATCCTCCCGCAGAGCGTTTTCTGCATTTTCTATCATCTTTGTAAAATAATGTTCACGACGTATATCATCAGTTTTTGTTTTCTGTCTGCTCATAGTGTAACCTCCCGTAAAATCAAAGTTCCCGCCGCACCCGTTTCTGCTCATACAGGGCTTCACACCGTTTCACAAACTGCCGGATAGCTGCCTGCCGTTGCTGTTCCCGTCGCTCGGCAATGAAAACAAGCCCGTTTATGGCTTCTGTGATTTTCTTGTCCTTTTTCTTTCTGATACGTTTATTCATGGTCGGTGTCCTCCTGCAAATCGCTTTCGCTGATTTCGTAGTAGTCAAATACTTCGTCCGGCTTCACAAGGGCGGGTCTGCGCCTTAAATGCTTCTCCATATCAAAGGTATTTTTCTTGTCATAGTCAGACAGGTATTTATAGTTGGGGTGCTTTGTTATGTCGTACTTATCAGAGAAAAACGGGCGCACCCCTCGTAGCTGTAAAATACATTTCCCGCCGTCCATGACCGCAATTTCATCTTCCGTCATAAGCTGCTTACCTAATTTTTGATAGTTCAGCCCATGCGATACCTCCCGCCCCCGGTTCTCGGAAGTGTTGAAGCTGTCAATGGTTTCTTTCCCCAAGATTTCGGACATTTCTTTGAGGGTGGTTTTCTCCTTGCCGCCCAAGAAAAGAGTGGTGTCGCAGTTGCCGACGATAGTATCAGCGTTATCTTTGTATATCGCCTTTAGCTGCGACTGGCTCTGCAAAATGATGGAAGCAGAGATTTCCCGGCTTCGGATAGTGGCTATGAGCTTTTCAAACTTCGGTATCTGCCCGATATTTGCAAACTCGTCTAACAGACAGCGCACATGGACGGGCAGCCTGCCGCCGTATTCATCATCTGCCTTGTCGCAAAGGAGATTGAAAAGCTGCGTGTAAAGGATTGATACTACAAAGTTAAAGGTATCGTCGGTATCGCTGATAATGACAAACAGGGCGGTCTTGCGGTCGCCTATGGTGTCAAGCTCCATTTCGTCGGTTTCCATAAGGTCGCGCAGCTCTTTAATGTCAAAGGGTGCAAGCCGCGCACCGCAGGAAATGAGGATAGAGCTTCTTGTCTTTCCCGCAGATAACAGGAATTTCTTATACTGCCGGACGGCAAAGTGTTCCGGGTCTTTTTCCTCCAACCGTTCAAACATGAGGTCAACGGGGGACTGAAATTCCGGGTCGTCCTCGCGGGCTTCACTGGCATTTATCATTTCAAGCAGCGTCGTGAAGTTCTTTTCTTCCTCCGGGGCTTCGTACCAAATGTAGCCGATAAGGGCGCAGTAAAAGAGCCGTTCCGATTTTACCCAAAAATCTTCCCCGGCTTTTTCCCCGTCCCCTTTGGTGTTGGCAATCAAAGTGTTTACCAGTTTCAAAATGTCTTTCTCGCTGCGGAGATAGGCAAAGGGATTGTATTTCATGCTTTTTTTGAAGTTAATCGTGTTCAGCACTTTTATCCGGTAGCCGCCCCGCTGTAAGAGCTTCCCGCACTCGACTAAAACCGTACCTTTCGGGTCGGTTACAACGTAGCTTGAGTGCATTTGCATTAAATTCGGCTTCACAAAAAATCTCGTCTTGCCGCTGCCACTTCCCCCGATAACAAGGATATTTTTATTCCTTGCATACTTCGGCTGCTTCGGGCGGCTGTTCATGCTAAGCCGTTCCGTCTGTGTCAGCAGCACGTTATTTTGAAATACCGGGTCGGTGTAGGGCTTAATATCTTCGGCAGTCCCCCAACGGGCAGAGCCGTATTCCACACCTTTGCGATATTTCTTTGCGTTCTTGCCTTTGACATAGACAATCAGCCGGATAAGTACCGCGCCTAAAATTCCTATCAGTAAATCCATAGGGGCAAGGCTCGGAAGCGGGTTTGCAAAGGCAGCGGAAAAGCCCTCCCCAAGCGACAGCACCTTGCCGGACAGGTCAGCCCCCGGCGCAAGGTGTACCGCCTGCCCGACTTTATCAAAGAGATACACAAAGAGCAGATAGGGAATGTTGGGAAGCAGCAGCTTTTTCCAGTTGATAGCGTTCATCTTGCAATCCCCCTGTCTTTGTTTTTTACTTTGTCCCGCTGTGCGTTCAGAGCCGCCGCCTTTTCTTTGAGGGAAACAATCAGTTTGCGGATAGAGGGATTTTGTTCCTGCGTCAGCTTCTTTGCGGAAAACTCCTTGAAAGCTGCGGTCAGTGCGTCCGCGTCCCGTCCCTTGAAAAACACCAAATAGCGGGGCGGGGTTTCGGTGCTGTCTTTCTTTAAGGCAAAGTCAATCCCGTATTTTTTCGCCGTACTCTCAAAGGCTTTGATATTGTCCTTTGTGATTTCAATGTTGGAAACGCCCGCGTTCTGCTTCATAAGCTGCTTTAGAGTCTGCTTTCCATGCGGGATTTTCTGTTTGTCATGCTGCTTTTTCATCTGTGCAAGCAGGGCTTTCATAGCCTTTTGGAGCTGCTGCGCCGTCAGCTTTCCGGTCTTGATGTAAAGGGCTATGGTCTTTTCGTTGGTTTCCTCCTGCAATGGGTTTCCTCCTTTCGTGTTCTATGGTGGTATGCCCGCCGCCGGGAAGTGGGGCGGGCATGAAAAAAAGAGCGTCCGTTTTCACGACGCCCTGTTAAATCCGTACCCGCAGCCCGGAAAGGTCTGCCGCCCGAATACCCACAAGATACCAGTTGTCCCCATACTCCATACGGGTAGGCTTCCATTTGCCCCGCACAAAGACCTCCATGCAGTCGCCGCAATGCAAGCCCCCGTAATAGTCGTTTACGTCAAAGCGAATGTCGTAGCGGTCAGCGGTTTCATCAAAAATCAAAGCTCCTGTTTTCTGTGTCATTATAAAATCCTCCTTTGGGTTGGTTTACAGGCTTTCGCCCTCGTCGCAGGTGTAATCGGGTATGCCGGATTTTTTCGGTTTCCCATAAAATGTGCCGTCTGCCATATCGTGAGATACAAGGGACGTGTAATAGCTGCCAATCGTAGACGGGGCATTGAAAAGGGCAGCTTTCATGTACTGCTTGATGTTGCGGATTTTGGTGGTGTTTTCCTGCATACAGTCCAGTACAAAGCGGATATGTTCGCTGTTCAGTTTCATAAATTTTGCTTTTACAAGCTCTGCCGGGTGGTCGTCCCCGGCGATACGGATTGTTCTTCGTTTGGTGCAGACGGTTTCAAGAATAAGGGCAAGGATTTCCTCTATCCTGTCCCTGTCAAGGTATCTGTCCTGTATCAGATAGTCGTACTCGATATTGTCCTTGATGATTTCCTCATACACGCTATATGCGTCTGTCGTTTCCTTTCGCTTCCGTTCCGGCGGCTGTGCCGCGTCCTCTAAGGGAGAGGGATTTAGGGAATGGAAAGGAATGGAATGGGTACTTGATATATCTGTATTTAATTTTTCTTTGTTTGGTAAGTTAGTCTTTAATAGTTCTTTATTTAATTGCGTTGGATTTTCCGACGTCGGGTTATCCGGTGTCGGATTTTCCAATATCGGCTTATCCGCTGTTGGATTTTCCAATATCGGACAATCCAATGCCGGGGGCTGTGGCTGTTCGTAAATGGTGTACTCGATAGCGGTCATTTTGCCTTTCTCGTCGCGTCCCTGCCGCCTTGTGATATATCCGGCTTTTTCAAGCTCCCATACAGCGGTGCGGATAGCGTCGATACTTTCCCGGTTGATAAGGGACAGCCCTGCAAGGGTGTAGTCCCAATCTTCGGGAAGTGAGAGCATTTGCGATAACAAGCCCTTTGCCTTTAGGGAAAGTTCCTTGTTGCGTAAATGGTGGTTGCTCATAACCGTATAACCTTTGTTCTTTTCCACGCGAAAAACTGCCATAGCTTCGTCACTCCTTTTCGTTGGATTTGTTACGCAGTAGAAACGCGGTTTGGAGGGAAAAGGTATCAACCCTTGTCTTTCTTATCTCCGCGCTCTAAGAGCCACATAAATCAAGACTTCTTTTGCCCTTACTGCGTAACATGAGGGCATAAAAAAAGCAGCGTTCCTGTTCTCCTGTGTAGGAGTAAGAAACGCCGCCTTATAGGTGGTGCTTATTTTATTTTTTCTTATCGACGTGCCGCGCAAGGTGGTGTAGCGGTCTATCCGGCAGCTTCGCAGGTGCTTTTGCATATCAAGGCGCAATCCGTTAAAAGTAGTAAATGAGTAGTAAAATCAATCTGCAAACCTGCGAATATGCCCGTAAATCAAGCATTTTTCAAGACAATCAACTAATTTATCATAAACTTCGTTGATTTTCGACGGAGGAGAAGGTATACTATGGAAGCATAGAAACAAAACAGGAGGACAGAAACATGCTTACCATAACCGTAGCGCAGGATGGCAGCGGCGATTTTGCTTCGGTGTCCGAAGCGGTGCTGGCCGTACCTTATGCCTGCGCAGCAGAGATCCGCATTGGCCCGGGCGTTTACCGCGAAAAGCTGGTGTGCGAAAAACAGGATATCACCCTGATCGGCGCAGGCATGGAAAGCACCCGCATCGTGTGGGGCGACGGCGGCAAGCTGCCGCACCCGGACGGCAGGCCCATCCACACCTTCCGCAGCTATACCGCGTTTTTCCGGGGGATAGAACTGCGGGTGCGGGACCTGACCATTGAAAACGATGCCGGCCCCGGGGCAAAGGTGGGGCAGGCCGTGGCGGCTTATGTGGACTGCTCTCACACCCTCTTTGAGAATGTGCGGCTGCTGAGCAATCAGGATACGCTGTTCTGCGCCCCTCTGCCGGAGAAGGAGCGGGAGAAGGATGGCTTCCTTGGCCCGGGCCGCTTTGCGCCCCGCCGCCCGACGGCCCAGTATTACCGGCACTGCGAGATCGCGGGAGATATCGATTTTATTTTTGGTGGCGCGGACGCTCTGTTTGAGCAGTGCACCATCCGCACCGTGAACAACCACCTGCCTGCAAGCTACGTCACGGCTCCCTCGGGCCGTGCCGATGGCCTCGGGTTTGTGTTCTGGGACTGCGACTTTGTTTCGGACAACTGCCCGGCGGGCACGGTGTTTCTGGGCAGGCCGTGGCGGCCCACCGGAAAGACTGCCGTGCTGGACTGCCGTCTGGGAGCCCACATTGCACCGGAAGGCTTTTCGCCCTGGCAGAGCCGCACCGACTCCGACCTTGCCAGCTTTGCCGAAGCGGGCAGCACCGGCGAGGGCGCAGCAGCGCGCGGTGCATGGGTGAAGCAGCTGGACAGCCAGCAGGCCGAAGAGCTGCTCAGATGTGCACGGAAACTTTGCAAACCGGAATAAAAGCGGAAAATATAAAATAAAGTATAAAACGGATTTGAAGGATCTTCTATGAAAAAACTGCCGAATTTTGTCAAATGGCTCATCATTCTGGCGGCACTGGCTGCAATGGGCTGGATGATGTGGGCTGTGAATGATCGTGCCTCCCGGGTGGAAATGCCCGCACCGGATAATACATTCGGAATTTATCGCACAGCAGATTCCAGCCAGTAAATCATTTGGAATGGCCGCAGCATTGCGGGCAGAAACGATGCTCTATAGAAAAAGCAAAAGCCGGGACGACCACACGGTCATCCCGGCTTTAAAATTATTCCTGATTATTCCTGCCCGGCTATCTCGGCTGCATTGGCGGGCAGGTCGTTCATGATGAACCAGAACGTAGTGCCCATGCCGATGGCACTCTGCACACCAAAGCGGAAGCCGTGCTGCTGGAAGATGGCCTTGGTGATGGAAAGGCCCAGACCGGTGCCCTGCTTGCCGGCATCCGAACGGGAGCGGTAGTACCGATCAAAGATATAGGGCAGGTCGTCGGCAGAGATGCCGGGGCCGTGGTCCTCCACCTCTACCCGCACGCCCTCGGTGCAGCGCTGGGCCCGCAGGATGAAGATGCCGTCTTTGCCGATGTGGTGCATGGCGTTGCCCAGCAGGTTATGCAGTGCGCGCTGCATCATGTTGGGGTCTGCGTAAACGGGCAGTTCCTCGTCCGGCAGCTCCAGCTGGAGCTGCCAGCCGTTCTGGGCGCAGATGGCATCGTACCGTTCGCTCACCTCGTCGCACAGCTGGCCCATATCAAAGTGCACGCGCTCGCATTTGTCGGCACCGCTGGTCACCTTGCTCAGCTCCATCACGCTGGAGACCAGTGCGGTCAGGCGGTCGGTCTCGTCCACGATAATGTTCATCTGCTCATCGCGGTGGGCCTTGTCGTCGCCGGTAATGTCGCGCACCGTCTCGGCATAGCCCTTGATAAGGGTCAGCGGGGTGCGCAGGTCGTGGGAGACGTTGGCCAGCAGATCGCGCTGCATCTGCGAAGAATGCTGCACCTCGCTTGCCATGTGGTTGAAGTCCCGGGCCAGATCGCCCAGCTCATCGCTGCGGCGGGTATCCACCTGCACGGCATAGTTGCCCATGGCCATCTGGCGGGCAGCGCTGGAAAGCTGGCGCAGCGGCTTTGTGAACCACTCACTGAACAGCCATGCCGCCGTCATGGCAAAGGCAAAGATCAGCGCCGCTGCCATGGGCAGCACGGTGCTCAGCACCCTGCCGGCTTCAGCCACATGCACAAGGCTGGTAGTGACCAGAACGGTGTACTCGCCGCCGGAGGTGTTGCGCCCTACCAGCAGCTGTGCCGAGCCGGAGAGCCGCGGCGGATTCAGGGTCTGCACAAAGCCGCCGGTGGTGCGGCATTTCTTGCGCATGGCCACAGCGGTGGAAACGATCATATCGTTGTTGGCGGAATCCGAGAGCAGCGTTTCGTGCAGGTTGCAGTAGGACTGGTTCTCGATCTTATAGATCGTGCGCATGGTGGTATCGGAAATATCCACACAGAAGCTGTTCAGCGAACCGCTGGCGTACAGCTGAGTGGCAAGCCGGTCAAAAAACGTGGTGTTGACCGTAAGATGGCCAAAAGACCATGCCGAAAGGGCTTCGCCGTTTGCAATAGCCTTGTCCAGCTCGGCGGTGATGCTTTCTGCCTGAGTGGTCAGCTGTTTTTCAATGTGCTTGGTGTACAGCGGTTCCAGCAGCTGGGTGGACAGAAACCACACCAGTGCCAGCAGGAACAGACAGATACAACACAAAAACCACATCAGCTGGCCGCGGATGCCGGGGGAGTGATGGTGCCGCATGAATCCTCCACTCCTTTATCAGCGCGTTGCGTCGGGGTCGAATTTGTAGCCGATGCCCCACACGGTAGCAATGTAGCTGCGGCACTTGCCCAGATGGCCCCGCAGCATTTTGACATGGGTATCCACGGTGCGGTCCTCGCCAAAGTAGTCGTAGTTCCACACCTTCTGCAGGATCTTTTCACGGCTGAGGGCGATGCCCTTGTTGGAAGCAAGGAACACCAGCAGGTCGAACTCCTTGGGGGTCAGGGCCACCTCCTCGCCGGAAACGCGCACCGTGTGGCTGGCCGTGTCGATGGTCAGCTCACCAAAGGTCATGGTGTCGGAGGCAGCGGCGGGCTTGGGCATGGTGCGGTTCAGCACGGCCTTGACGCGGGCTACCAGCTCACGGGGAGAGAAGGGCTTGACAACGTAGTCGTCGGCACCGCTCTCCAGGCCGGCCAGCTTGTCGTATTCCTCGCCGCGGGCGGTCAGGATGATGACCGGCGTGTTGATGTGGCGGGCGCGCATCTCCCGCAGGCAGGTCATACCGTCCATGAACGGCATCATCAGGTCCAGAATGACCAGATCGAAGGCTCCGCCGGAAAGCTGGGTCAGCGCAGCTGTGCCGTCGGCGGCTTCTTCACAGATATAACCGGAATATTGTAAATGTTCACGGATCAGCTCGCGGATGCGCGGCTCATCGTCAACGATCAGGATCTTAGCCATAATACAGACACCTTCCTCAATAATAGACTTCTTGACCAGAATATCATACAGCAAGAATAAAAAAAAGCTGTGAAGTTTGCGTGAATGCTTTTCAAAAAAAGTGCCCGCAGCGGCGGGCTGCTTCCAGTACCAGTATACCACAGAAAAACGGCCCTGCACAGCCAGAGTTTGCGGGGCAGACCGCAGGCCCAGCCGGATGGTGGTGCTTTCCGACCTGCACAATTCCGAGTTTGGCGCATATAATAGTGAGCTTGTGGATAAGGTGCGGCGGCGCTGGCCTGCTTTTATCTGCGCATCCCGGTGGGCCATGTGGAAGCCGGACTGCGCACCTACGATCTGGATTCCCCCTATCCGGAGGAGTTCAACCGGCAGGCGGCACCGAGAACATTTCCAGCGTGGCACACTGCATGATCCGACTGCGGTTCGCGGTCAAGGACCTGAACAAGGCCGATCAGGAAGCGCTGAAGAAAATCCCCAGCGTGCTGTCCGTCACCCCAGCGGCATGATGTTCTGCGGTGCAGTGCCCAGAAACGCCGGTGCCTCCGGCGACGCAGCGGTCAGGTTCGTCTTGCTCACCTTCCACCACAGGCGGGTGGTGCCGTCCGGCGCGGTAAAGATCAGGTTCCAGTCAAAGGGATTCTCGCTGGTGGAGTTCAGCTGCACCGGCAGAGCGTTCGGCGCAGCTGGTGCGCAGGGGGCAAAGTCGTGGGCGCGGATGCCCACGGCGGTGCAGGTTTCCGGCACCTCGGCGGCAAGGTGAAGGGGCGCATCCCAGCCAGTCAGGCGCACGGTGTGGGCATCCACGCGGGTGCAGGACAGAATGTTCTTGCAGCCGGTCAGCCGTGCAGCGGTGGTGCTCTGCGGGTCTGCAAACACCTCTTTGGTGCCGCCGGTGCGCAGCACCTGCCCGCCATCCATCACGATCATATCCCGGCACAGGCGGTAGGCTTCGTCACGGTTGTGGGTGACCAGCAGCGCCGTGCCGCCAAACCCGGCCAGCAGGCTGCCCACTTCGCCCTCCACTTCCTCGCGCAGGTAGCTGTCCAGCGCACTGAACGGCTCGTCCAGCATCAGAATTTTGGGCCTGCCCACAAGGATGCGTGCCAGCGCGGTGCGCTGCTGCTGTCCGCCGGAAAGCTGGGCCGGGTAGCGCTTGGCAAGGGATTCCAGCCGCATGGCCTGCAGCATTTCGGCGCAGCGGGCCTTGCGGGCGGCCTTGTCTTTTTCGGCTTTCAGGCCGCAGAGCACGTTCTGCTCCACGGTCATGTTGGGGAACAGTGCGTAGTTCTGGAACAGCAGGCCCACGCCGCGCTGCTGCGGCGGCAGGTCGATGTGCTGGGCGCTGTCAAACAGCACCCGGCCGTCCAGTACGATGCGGCCCGCATCCGGCTTTACGATACCGGCAATGCAGCGCAGGGTCATGCTTTTGCCGCAGCCGGACGCGCCTAGAATGGCCGTGGCGGTGCTGCGCGCGGCAAAGTTGGCGTGAAGGGTAAAGCCATTCAGCTTTTTGGTAATGTTCACTTCAAGACTCATGCGCGGCCACCTGCTTTCTGTTTTTTCTCCAGCAGATTCACGGCCAGCAGCACCACTGCCGAGATCACGATATCCACCAGCACCCAGCGCATGGCACCGGCTTCATCGTTGGTGCGCCACAGCTGGTATACGGTGGTGGCAATGGTGGCGGTCTTGCCGGGGGTGTAGCCTGCGATCATGCTGGTGGCACCGTACTCGCCCAGCGCGCGGGCAAAGGCCAACACCGTGCCGGCCAGAATGCCCTGACGGCAGCAGGGCATCCGCACCCGCCAGAAGATCCACACGTCCGACTGGCCCAGCGTTTGCGCCGACCATGCCAGCGTTTCGTCAAAGCTTTCAAACGCGCCGCGCGCCGTGCGGTACATCAGCGGAAAGGCCACCACGATGGATGCAAAGATGGCACTGTACCAGTTCATGACCAGCTTCACGCCGAAATGCTCCATGAAAAAGATGCCCAGCGGCCGCTTTGCGCCGAACAAAAGCAGTAGAAAATAGCCCACCACCGTGGGCGGCAGCACCATGGGCAGGGTGAGCACCACGTCCAGCGCGCCTTTGACAGTGCGCGGCAGCTTGGCAATATAGTAGGCGGCAAAAATGCCAAGGAAGAACACCGCCGCACAGCTGACGAGGGCGATGCGCAGGCTGTTCCAAAGGGGATACCAGTCCATAAATGATACCTCCGAATAAAAAGGCTTCCCCCGGAGGGGAAGCTTTGAAAAACAACGGATTTACAGTGCGGTGAAGCCCACGCTCTCGAACACGGTGGCGGCGCGGTCGGTCTGCAGATAGGCCAGAAACTCCCTGGCAGCCTCGGCGTTGGGGGCGGCCTTCAGCACGGCGGCAGGATAGATGACCTGACCGCACATCTCCTTGGTGGCCTCATCCACGGGGGTCAGGCCTGCGCTGTAGGCATCGGTGCAGTACACGACACCGGCATCCACGCTGGCTTCGGTGATCTGGGTGGTGACCTCCTTGACGTTGGAGCCGTAGGTGATGACACCGGCTGCGGCCAGTGCTTCCTCGTCCAAAGCGTAGTAGGCAAGGATCTTCTGGGTGTACTGGCCCACGGGCACATCGCTGTTGCCCATGCAGAACAGAATGTCCCCGGCCTTGAGGTGCTCGGCCAGAGAATCGAAGCTGTCGATGCCCTTATCGCCATTCTCGGGCACGCACAGAACGACCTTGTTCTCCAGCAGGTCCACGCGGGAATCGCTGTCCACGAAGTCCAGTCCTTCGGTGTTCACATCGGCGGAAGCGGTGCTGTCCAGCTGGTTCATCTGCTTTTGACCGGCGGAGATGAACAGGTCGCAGTCCGCGCCTTCCTGGATCTGGGTCTTGAGGGTGCCGGAGGAGTCGAAGTTGAAGCTGAAGGTCACGCCGGGGTTCTCGGCAGAGTAGATCTCGCCGATGGCGGTGAGGGTCTCGGTGAGGGATGCGGCGGCAAACACGATCAGCTCCATGGATCTACCGGCAGCTTCAGAAGAAGCAGCGGCAGAGCCTGCCACGGAAGATGCAGTGCTGGAAGCGGAGGAGCCGCAGGCGGTCAGGGCCGCAGCGGCACCGGCGATACCGGCAGCAGCCAGAAAGCTGCGGCGGGAAATTTTAGTGTTGTTCATGATAAGCGCTCCTGTTTTTAAAATGAATCTTTGCATTTGATACGGTACAGGATGCGGTGCCGCCCACCGGGATACTTTTTTACTTCCGGGCGCATTCGCCGTCCAGCCCGGCGGCAAGGCGGATGCCGTGCGCAAGGCTTGGCAGGATGTACTCGAGGTTTTCTTTTACGGCCTTAGGGCTGCCCGGCAGGTTCACGATCAGGGTCTTGCCGCGCAGCACGCTGACACCGCGGCTGAGCATCCCGCGCGGTGTGATGGTAAGGCTATGGTACCGCATGGCCTCGGCAATGCCGGGCGCGTTGCGTTCGGCTACGCTCAAAGTCACCTCCGGGGTGATATCCCGGGGTGCAAAGCCGGTGCCGCCGGTGGTGAGGATCAGGTTCACCTGACGGGTATCCGCAAGGCGCAGCAGCTGGGTTTTGAGCTGGGCGGCATCGTCCGGCAGAAGCAGTGCTTCCTCCACCTTGTAGCCTGTGGCGGTGAGCATCTCCACAATGAGTGGGCCGCTTTTGTCCTCCCGTTCGCCGCGGCTGCCCTTATCGGAAAGGGTGATCACCGCCGCGCGCAGGGGCAGATCTGCCGGGGTGGGCAGCAGCTTCATCTCGTCGCCGGTGTGGATGGTGCCGCCTTTTACCACCCGTGCGAACACGCCCTCCCGCGGCATGATGCAGTCGCCGGTCTGCCGGCGGATGGCGCAGTCGCTGTGGCAATCCTTGCCGATCTGGGTCATTTCCAGCACGGCATCCCCAATGGCAAAAAAGCTGGGCACCGGCAGGGTGGCAAGATTGAACCCTTCCACCACCAGATTTTCGCCAAAGGCACCGTAGTCCACCCAGAGCTTTTGACGGAAAGCTTCAATTTTTTCCGCGCTCAGCAGGCTGACCTGCCGGTGCCAGCTGCCGCCGTGGGCATCGCCCACAATACCCCACTCCGGGGTGAGAACAGCGGACGGCACCGGCGTTTTCAAGGTGCCGCGCCGGGGGCTTGTGCAGATAGCCAGAATTTTACCCATAAATTTGTGTTATCCTCCGATCCGGTACATCCCTCGTGTGGCGGGCATGGAGCCTTGGCCGAAGTGATGTTCCCGGGGTTTTGCCAGAATCGTGTTTTGAATGGCCTGTAAAAGGGCCGCGTCGTCCGCGCCGCTGCGCAGCAGAGCACGCAGGTCGGTGCCGGATTCGCTGGCAAGGCACGGACGCAGAAAGCCCTGACTTGTCAGCCGCACCCGGTTGCAGGAAGCGCAGAATTTGCCGTGCACGGCAGCGATCAACCCGATGCTGCCGCGCCAGCCGGGCGCAGAATAATACACTGCCGGCCCATCGCCAAAGGCCGCACCGGTCACCGGCTGCAGCCGCGGCCAGCGGCGGTAAAAGCGCTCCAGCAGTTCCGGGCCGGAAAGGCCGGGCAGCCCGGCACCAAAGCCAATGGGCATCATCTCAATAAAGCGCACCTGCAGCGGATGCTCCTGTGCGAAGGCAGCAAGGCTTTCCAGCTCGCCCTCGTTCACGCCGGGCTGCGGCACACAGTTCAGCTTGACCGGTATGCCGCTGGCAAGGGCCGCCCGGATGCCGTTTTGCACGGCGGCAAGCTCGTCTTTGCCGGTGATGCGCCGGAAGGTCTCCGGGTGCAAGGTGTCAAGGCTGATGTTCACGCTGTCAAGGCCCGCCGCCAGCAGGGCGGGCAGCTTCTGGGCCAGCAGCACGCCGTTGGTGGTAAGGGCAACGCGGCGGATGCCGGGAATGGCTTTCAGGCCCGCCGTCAGTTGTTCCACGCCCCGGCGCACCAGCGGTTCACCGCCGGTGATGCGCACCGTGTCGATGCCGCACTGGGCGAACAGCGCAGCCAGCCGCAGAAATTCCTCATAGGTCAGAATATCTTCGTGGGCCAGCTTTGGCACGCCGTCCGGCATACAGTAGCGGCAGCGCAGGTTGCACAGGTCGGTGACCGAAAGGCGCAGATAGTGGATATTGCGGCCGTATGCATCAAACATAGCCGCCCTCGGCCCGCACATAGTGCCCGCTCTTGCCGCCGGTCTTCTCGACCAAGTGGATCTCGCCCAGCTCCATGCCCTTATCCACGGCCTTGCACATATCGTAGATGGTGAGCAGCGCGGCAGAAACGCCGGTCAGAGCTTCCATTTCCACGCCGGTCACGCCGATGGTCCTGGCGGTGCACACGGCCTCTACGGCCTGCTGTTCGGGCAGAAGGTGAAAATCCACAGTCAGCTTGCTCAGTGGCAGCGGATGGCACAGGGGGATCAGCTCGCTGGTGCGCTTGGCCGCCATGATGCCTGCAATGCGGGCCACGCCAAGCACGTCGCCCTTCTGGGCGGTGCCGTCCCGAACAGCGGCAAAGGCTGCCGCATTCATAGTGATGATGCCGCGGGCCACAGCCTGCCGTGCAGTGACGGGCTTTTCGCTCACATCCACCATCACGGCGCTGCCGGACGCATCAAAATGAGAAAGTTTTGTTTCGCTCATAATTTTTACCTTGATAAAGCTCTCCCCTTTGGGAGAGCTGGCAAAGCCGTAAGGCTTTGACTGAGAGGGTTTCAGCAATGCCCGAAGCCGCAGTTGGGCCAGTGGCATTCGGCGCAGCCTAAGCACAGCCCGCCCTCGCCCAGCCGGGCAATGTCCTCGGCAGTGATGGGGTCGTCGGCCAGCAGGCGCGGCAGCAGCAGGTCAAAAATGGTGCGCTTGGCGTACATCACGCAGCCGGGCAGGCCGCACACCGGCACACCGTCCAGATAGCTCACAAGGAACATGGCACCCGGCAACACCGGTGCGCCATAGGTGATGATCTCGGCACCGGTGTTCTTGATGGCAAGCGGCGTGCGGTCGTCGGGGTCTACGCTCATGCCGCCGGTGGTAAAGATCAGCTCGCAGCCTGCGGCCTTTGCTTCCAGAATGGCGGCGGTGATCCCGGCGGGGTCATCGTCGCAGGTTTTGTGATAGGTCATCTCGCAGCCGTATTCGGCCAGCTTGCCCACCAGAATGGGGGTGAATTTGTCCTCGATGCGTCCCTTGAATACCTCGCTGCCGGTGGTGATGACCGCAAACTTTTTCGGGTGGAAAGGCAGCACGTTCAGGATGGGCTCGCTGCCTGCCGCAGCCTGCATGGCATCCATCTTCTCCTGCTCGATCACCAGCGGGATGATGCGGGTGCCGGCCAGCTTCTGGCCCTTTTTCACGGGCAGGTCGCCGTGGATGGTAGCGATCATCATTTGGGGTGTGCGGTTCACGGCCAGCAGGGCGGCGCGGTCGATCTTCAAAAGACCGTCGCAGTCGGCAACCAGTTCGATCTTGCCTTCCTTCGGCTCAGTGCCGTGGATGTTGCGGCCCGCCGCTGCCTTGTACAAAAGGGCAGCGGCTTCGTCCTCGTGCAGGATGCCGGGGCGCTTCTCCCAGACATAGAGATTTTCTTTGCCAATGGAGAGCAACACGGGAATATCCTCCGGCTGGACGATGTGCCCTTTGCGGAAGCGTGCTCCCTTGAACTGGCCGGGAATGATCTGTGTGATGTCGTGGCAGAGCACCTGCCCGACAGCGTCTTCGGTACGGATGAGTTTCATGCAGAACCTCCGTTACAGGGACGGCATCTGGTTCTCGATCCAGTCTGCCAGAGCAGCAGGATCGTCCAGTGCGAAATCAGCGCCCGGCACATCGCCCACGATGGCCATGGGCTGGAACGCGGTGCCCACCGGGCTGACCGAGCTGCGCACCACCTCGATCTTGGCCCAGCCGCTGTCGCCAAAGCCTTCCAGCAGTACAAGGTCGTAGCCGTGGCGCTCGAACAAAGCCAGCAGATCCTGCTCGTTCAGGCGGAACTGCTCGGTAAGCAGATAGCGTCCGGCAGTAAACACGGCCACACCCTCGGCACCGGCCTCATGCAGGCGGTCGGTCTCGGCGGGCAGACGCAGATCGTCAGCCTCGCGGATCACGCCCACCTTCAGCCCGCGGCTCTTGAGCACCGGCAGCAGCGCGGCCAGCAGAGCGGTCTTGCCGCTGCCTGCGGAACCGCTGACAGCCAGCACTGCCGGATGCTTGAAGCTCAGTTCGGCGGCAAGCGCCTGTTTTTGTTCACTGTACAAAAGTATCACCCTCCGTTTTATCCCATCGGCAAAAACTGCCGGTTCACTCCTCAATGCGCACAAAGCGCGGCTGCACTTTGCCGTCCCGCTCCACGGTCTCGCACCACATGGCGGCAGGACGCACCCAAAGCCCGCGTTCCCCGTACAGGGCGCGGTACACCACCATTTCCTCTTCGGTCTCGCTGTGGCGGGCCATGCCCAGCACTTCGTATTCGTTGCCCTTGAAATGCCGGTAGCGGCCCGGCTGCACATGATATTTGAATGCTTCCATGTTATCCTCTTTTACACTGACACGCGGCATTCCGGTGCAGAATGCCATATTTATAATCAGTATAGCATATTTCAGCACGGCAAAAAAGTCTTTGGCAGGAAAGATGGAGAAAAAGGCGGCAGGCGGCGGCAAAAGCCGGGAGACAGAGTTGGGTGCTTGAACTGCCGCGCCACAGATGCTATACTGAAACGATAAGGGGATACCCCCCCTGAAAAAGCTCTGAAGATAAAGGAAAAAGCCCTATGAGGATCGGACTTGTTGAATTTCTGCTCATCCTTGCCATTGCGTCGCTCACCATCGGGCCGCAGGTGGCATTGTTCGTGGATCGCTGGATGCGCCGGGCAAACCGCGCCAATGCCCGCGCTGCCCGCCGCCGTGCCGAGTATGCGGCCCAGATGGCGGTGGAGCGGGACGCGCTGCTCAAGCGGTTCCGCACGGCCAGCACGGTGTTTGGTGTGTGCATCCTGCTGGCGCTGGTGTATGCACTGGTGTTCCGGCCCATCGATACGCCGCCACAAGGCTACACCGCGCCGGATGTCCGGCAGGACACCGGTACAGCACAGACGGCCCTTGCCGCCGATCATAAGGGAACGCTGGATCTGGGCGAATATCAGGGTGTGGACTGCATCCGCACACAGGACGGCCTTGTGTATGCCGCAGCATACGACGGCGCAGCCTTAAAAAAGCGCACGAGCGACCTTGTGCGCACCGACGGCGGACACGATGCGGCCATCCTTTCCGTGGACGGTGAGCTGACCGGTTTTGCCTTTGACGGCAGCGGGGACCTGTGGCTGAGCATCCTCACGCCCGGCGGCGGCAGCCTGTGCCGCGCCGCCCACGACAGCTGGGGCACGGCGGTGGAGCAGGTAGTGACCCAGATCGACGGTGCACCGCTGGGCGCAGTCTCAGCGGTGGAAGCCGCGCCGGACGGCAGGATCTACTTTGCGGTTGCTGCCGCTGCCGGTGCCGCGGACGGGCTGGAGAGCACTCTGCGCACCGAACTGCTGGCCCACACCGGCACGGGCTGCGTGTATGTATACGACCCGGCAGCACGCACGGTGCAGAAGGTGCTGGGCGGTGTGGCCGGTGCTTCCGGGCTGGCCCTGAGCCGGGACGGCAGCACGCTGTTCGTGGCTGACCTTGGAAACCGCTGTGTGTGGAGCGCTGCCGCCGATGCCCGCGACCTGACGGCGGGCGGTAAAAACTGCCAGAGCTTTGTTTCCGGCCTGCCGGGGTATCCCGGTGCGCTTGCTATGGATGCAGACGGCACCCTGTACATCGGCTACCGGTGGGCGCGCAGCAGCTGGCTGGAAAAGAACGCCGACAGCACCCTGCTGCGGGGAATTGCCCTGCGTGCAGGCCGGAATCTGCAGGAAAAGCTATTCAGCCTGCCTGCGGATGCGCCCTGCGCGGAAGCTGTAGATACGGCAGACGGCAGCTGGAAGCGGACGGTCTCCAGCAAGGGTGCAGGCGGTGCGACAGCTCTGTGCCCGGTGGAAAGCAGGCTGTATCTCGGCCTTGCAGGCAGCGAAAAGGTGCGCAGTGCAAATCTTTGATCTTTGATAAAAACCGAGGTGTTTTTTATGACAGAAGAATTCAAAAAACAGATCGAGATGCAGGCCCGGCAGGCAGTGACCGAACTGCTGGCCGAAGCAAAGCTGAAGAAGGGCGATGTGTTCGTGGTGGGCTGCTCGTCCAGCGAGATCGTGGGCGGGCACATTGGCAAGGATTCCAGTCTGGAAGCCGCGCAGGCCGTGTACGCGGGCATTGCCCCAGTGCTGGCCGAAAACGGCATCTGGCTGGCCGCGCAGTGCTGTGAGCATCTGAACCGCGCTATTATCATCGAGCGCGAAGCCGCCGAAAAATACGGCTGGGAAGAGGTGTGCGTGGTGCCCCGCCCCCACGCAGGCGGCAGCTGGGCCACTACCTGCTGGAAGAAGTTCCGGGAGCCTGTGGCCGTGGAAGAGATCCGTGCCCATGCAGGCATTGATATCGGCGGCACCCTGATCGGGATGCACCTGAAGCGGGTGGCGGTGCCGGTGCGGCTGAGCCTTTCCAAAATTGGTGAAGCGAACATTCTGTGCGCCCGCACCCGCCCGAAGCTCATCGGCGGCGAACGCGCCAAGTATACCGAGGAGGACTGAGCATCATGGCAGAAAAGAATCTGGAACAGATGCAGGAGGCCGTGGCAGAGATCCGGGAAAAGATGGCAGCCGCGGCCCGTGAAGCAGGCCGCGACCCGGCAGCGGTGCAGCTGTGCGCCGCCTGCAAGACCCGCACGGCGCAGACCGTGGCTGCAAGCGCAGCCCTGCCCATTGATGTGTTCGGTGAGAACCATGTGCAGGAGCTGTGCGCAAACTTTGACGCAGGTGCTTACTGCGGCAAGCCCAGCCACTTTATCGGCCATCTGCAGACGAACAAAATTAAAAAAGTGCTGGGCCGTGCCAGCCTCATCCAAAGCGTGGACAGTGAGCATCTGCTGAACGCCATCGAGAAGGAAGCAGCCAAGGCCGGCATCGTGCAGAACGTGCTGCTGGAGGTGAACATCGGCGGGGAGGAGAGCAAGACCGGCGTGGCACCGGAAGCGCTCTGGCCGCTGCTGGATGCTGCTGCCGCACAGGAGCACATCCGGGTCAAGGGCCTGATGGCCATTCCGCCCGTGAACGACGACGATGCCCGCAACCGCCGCTATCTGGCCGAGGTGTACAAGCTGTTTGTGCAGGCCGGAGAGCGCGGCTATTCCAACGTGTCCATGGAGACCCTTTCCATGGGCATGAGCGGCGACTTTGAAAACGCCATCCGGGAGGGTGCCACCCTTGTGCGCATCGGCACCGCCATCTACGGCGAGCGGGATTACAGTAAAAAGTAAGAGAACGAACCCTCTCCGTCATTGCTGCGCAATGCCACCTCCCCCGAAAGGGGGAGGTTTTGTACAGCTTCCCGAAAGATGCAAAGGCTCCCCCTCTCGGGGGAGCTGGCGAACGAAGTGAGCCTGAGAGGGTTTTACAACAGGAGGAACCATGTCAAAAACCAAGATCAACGACCCCGGGGCGCACCACGCAGGCAGCGGTGCGCTGATCCGGCGTTTTCTGCCCTATCTGGCAAAGTACAAAATGACCCTGTTTCTGGACCTGTTCTGTGCAGCGCTGACCACCCTGTGCGACATTGTGCTGCCCAAGATCATGAGCACCATCACCAACGCCGCCATGGGCGTGGGCATCATTCTGACGGCGGGCATCGTGCTGCGGCTGGCAGCACTCTATTTTGTGCTGCGCATCATCGACGGTGCAGCCAGCTATTACATGTCCAGCATCGGTCATATCATGGGCGTGCACATCGAGACGGATATGCGCCGCGATGCCTTTGACCACCTGCTCAAGCTGGACCACACCTACTACAACAACACCAAGGTAGGCACCATCATGGGCCGCATCACCAACGACCTGTTCGATGTGACCGAGTTTGCCCACCACTGCCCGGAGGAATTTTTCATTGCGGCCATCAAGATCGTGGTGTCCTTTATTATCCTGTGCCGGGCCAGTGTGCCGCTGACGCTGGCGGTGTTCGCCTGCGTGCCGCTGATGGGCGTGGTGTCCGTTTACCTGAACGGACGGCTGCGGGCGCGGTTCCGCCAGCAGCGCGTGCAGATCGGCGAGCTGAACTCCACCATCGAGGACAGCCTGCTGGGGCAGGGTGTCGTGAAGGCCTTTGCCGCCGAGGATGAGGAACGCGAGAAGTTTGCAAAGGGCAACAGGGATTTTGAGCAGATCAAGACCCTCGGCTACTACGCCATGGGTGCCTTCAACACCTCCACCCGCCTGTTCGACGGCCTGATGTATCTGGTGGTCATTCTGGCAGGCGGCCTCTCGCTGGTGTACGGCAGGATCACCGCCGGTGACATGGTGGCCTATATGCTGTACGTCACCACCCTTATTGCCACCATCCGCCGCATCGTGGAGTTTGCCGAGCAGTTCCAGCGCGGCATGACCGGCATCGAGCGCTTTGCCGAGATCATGGACACCCCTGTGACCATCGGCGACGCCCCGGACGCGGTACCGCTGCAGCCCGGCCCCGGTGACATCCGGTTTGAAAACGTCAGCTTTGAGTACCCGGACGACCACAACAAGGTGCTGCACAACGTCAGTCTGGATATCCGGCCGGGCGAACGGCTGGCGCTGGTCGGCCCTTCGGGCGGCGGCAAGACCACCCTGTGCAACCTCATCCCCCGCTTCTACGAGGTGACCAGCGGCCGCATCCTGATCGATGGGCAGGACATCCGCCATGTCACCCTGAAAAGCCTGCGGCAGGATATCGGCATCGTGCAGCAGGACGTGTATCTGTTCAGCGGCACGGTGGCCCAGAACATCGCCTACGGCAAGCCCGGCGCCACCCGCGAAGAAATCATGGAAGCGGCGCGTCTGGCCGGGGCGGAAAAGTTCATTCTGGCCCTGAAGGATGGCTTTGATACCTATGTGGGTGAGCGCGGTGTCAAGCTCTCCGGCGGACAGAAGCAGCGCATCGCCATTGCGCGGGTGTTCCTGAAGAACCCGCCCATCCTCATTCTGGACGAGGCCACCAGCGCACTGGACAACGAAAGCGAGATCCTGGTGGGCCAGAGCCTTGAAAAGCTGGCCCATGGCCGCACCACCCTGACCATCGCCCACCGCCTGACCACTATCAAGGACTACGACCGCATCCTTGTGCTGGGCGAAGAGGGTATCGTGGAATCCGGCACCCACGACCAGCTGCTGGCAAAGCAGGGCGTCTACTACCGCCTGTGGAATCAGCTGCCGGGGGAAGATACGCTGTAAAAAACACACGCATACAAAAAAGCTCTGCCGCAAGCACGGCAGAGCTTTTTGCGTACAGAGAAATCATTCACCCACGATCAGGCGCACAGAACCATAGATACCGGCATCGTTGCCGAGGATGGCGGGCACGATGGGGGTCTCACGGCAGGACTTGAAGGCATAGACCTTGAAATGCTCCCGCAGCGGGGCAAACAGCACCTCGCCTGCACGGGACACACCGCCGCCGATCATGAACATTTCCGGGTCCACGGTGTTGGCAACATTGGCCAGCGCCATGCCCAGCGTATCGGTCATCTCGTCCACCTCACGGGCGGCAAGGGCGTCGCCATTGCGGGCGGCATCAAACACATCCTTGGCGGCAAACTCGGTGCCGCGCAGGGTGCAGGGGGTATCCGGGTTCTCGTCCAGCAGCTTCTTCATGCAGCGCACAACGCCGGTGGCACTGGAATACTGCTCCAGACATCCGTGCTTGCCGCAGCCGCAGGCAGCGGTCTCGTGGCGATCCACGGTGATGTGGCCGATCTCGCCGCCGGCACCGTGGGTGCCATCAATGACCTTGCCGTTGACGATGACACCACCGCCCACGCCGGTGCCCAGCGTGACCATGACCGCGCTGCGGCAGCCCTTGGCGGCACCCATCCAGATCTCGCCCAGAGCGGCCACGTTGGCATCGTTGCCCACCAGAACCTTGATGCCGCCCAGCATACCGCCAAGCTCTTCGGCCACATTATGCTTGCCCCAGCCGCCGAGGTTTGCACAGATGATGGGCACGATGCGGCTGTCCAGCACAGGGCCGGGCACGCCCACGCCCACGCCCTCTACCTGCTCAGCGGCAAGGCCTTTTTCCTGCATCTTGCCCTGCACGGCAGCGGCCAGATTTTCCAGAATGTGCTCACCGGCGTTGGAGGTGTCGGTGGGAACTTCCCACTTTTCCAGCAGTTCGCCGGTGGTCTTGAACAGGCCGATCTTGGCGGTGGTGCCGCCCAGATCGATGCCGAATGCGTATTCTTTCATGTTTCATTTACCTCTTTTTGACGGCCAGCGGCCGCAATATTTCGCATGTTCCAGTATACCACACCTACCCGCAAAAGAGCAGTGCCGCTGCGGATTTTCATGCAAACAGACGGAAAACGCAGTGGATATTTGGCACAAATGCCAGTGCTCACCGCACGGTGTTGGTCAGGTTGCCAATGCCGTCGATCTCACAGCGCACCGTGTCGCCGGGCTTCAAAAACTGCGGCGGGTCCATGCCCATGCCCACACCTGCCGGGGTGCCGGTGGCGATGATGGTGCCGGCCTTCAGGGTCATGCCCTGCGAAAGCTCGTGAATAACATGGTCGATGTCAAAAATTTGCAGGCCGGTGTTCGAGTCCTGCCGCTTTTCGCCGTTGACAAAGCTGCGGATGCCGAGCTTGGGCGGGTAGGTGTCGAATTCGTCTGCGGTAACGATGCAGGGGCCGATGGGCGTGAAGCCGTCCAGACTTTTGCCGAAATACCACTGCTTGTGGGCGGTCTGCACATCGCGGGCGGAAACGTCGTTCAGGATGGTGTAGCCGAACACATAGTCTTTTGTTTGCCCGGCGGGCACATCCCTGGCATCTTTGCCCAGAACCACAGCCAGTTCGCATTCGTAGTCCAGCTTCTGCACAAGGTCGGTGTGAGCTTCAATAAAGCCGCCGTCCGGAACAGCGCGGGAAACGCGCTTGGAAAAATAAATGGCATCCTGATGTTTGGTTGCAAAGGCATCGGCAGAGTATTTCTCCGCTTCGTCCGAGTGGGCCATGTAGTTGATGCCAAGGCACACCACATCCTGCGCCGGGCAGGGAATAGGGCTTTGCAGCTGCACGGCATCCACGGGCAGGGCCGGGATGCCCGCAATGGCAAGCTGCAGGCCGGCCCGCACCTGCGGGGTCAGAAAGGGGATGGCATCGGACAAGGTTTCATAGGAAAGGCCCAGCCAGCTCAGCGGCCAGATCTGTGTGCCGTCCGGCGAAAGAATGGCCGGATCTTCCACGCCGTCCGGCAGGCGGCAGGTGACAAAACGCATTTCAGTTTCCTCCCTCAGTGGCGGTAGGCGATGGCGTTCTGGATGCGGTCGGCCTCAGCCTGCCCGGCCAGCTGGCGCACCAGCTCCAGCGCAAAGGGGATGGCACCGCCCAGACCGTAGCTGGTGGTGATATTGCCGTCCACTACCACTTCGGTATCCAGCACCTCGGCACCGGCCAATTTGTCTTGGAAACCGGCGTGCGCCGTGGCTTTTCTGCCCTCCAGCAGGCCGAGAGATGCCAGCACGCTGGGTGCTGCGCAGATGGCAGCTACCTTTTTGCCGCTCTTTGCAAAGGAAACGCAGGTGTCGGTAACGGTCTTGTTGGCGGCAAGGTTCGGGGTGCCGGGGATACCGCCGGGCAGCACCACCATGTCCACATCCGAATAATCCACCTCTTCGGCCAGTGCGTCGGCGGTGATATGCACCTTGTGGCTGCTCACGATCTCGCGGCTGCCGGATGCGCTGGCCACGGTCACCTCCACCTTGGCGCGGCGCAGCAGATCGACCACCAGCAGGGCTTCACATTCCTCGGTGCCCTCGGCAAAAAATACAACAGCTTTGCTCATAAAAATCAAACCTCCCTGATTTCTGATGAAGACGGCGCATCTGCGCCGCATGAGGAAAAACGGTAGAAGTACCCCGCTGGCGTGGGGACTTCTGCCTTCCCGGTTGAATGATAAAAGCCGCATACCGCACGGGCGGCACGCGGCATGGTTTGTGTGGAAGTTCAGTTTTGATCGTCGGCAGCTTTTTCCGCTTCCAGCAAGGCGCGCAATACGCTGTCGTTGGCACTCAGCACCCGGCTTACCCGGCTGATGATGGCGCTGGATGCACCGGTCTTATCCATGATCTCGGTGTAGATGCGCTTGTCCACCAGCATTTCGGCAATGTTGTAGCGCTGCTCCATTGCGCTCAGCTCGGAATAGCTGCACACATCCTGTAAAAAACGGTAGCACTGTTCCGGAGTCTTGAGCTGCAAAAATGCCTGATACAAACCGGACTGGCCGGTAGGATGATCTTTTGCCATGTTGTTCTCCTTTTTTGCGGATGCCGCCCACAGGCAGACACTTTATTACACTACACCAGTGTAGTACAAACGGGGAGAAATTTCAATAGCATTTGCGGCTTTTTAGCCCAGCGTGTGCTCAAATACCACTTCGTCCCGGGGGACGGTGCCGTTTTCCTGCTCGGCGGGCTTTAAATTGCGGTAGCGCAGGGCCTTGAAGAACTGCTGCACCGGCAGGGCCTTGGCGTGCACGGTGCACCACACACGGCCCTTGCCCTCGCCGCGGGCCAGCCGCTCGCAGGAGAGCACGATGTCCCGGCCCAGTGCCTTGCCGCGGTATTCGGGCCTGAGGTACAGGTGCATCAGATGCAGGGCGGTGTTCTCCATCTTCCACGCAAAGTAGCCGATGGTCTTGCCGCCCAGAACCACGAGGAAGTAGTTCACATCGTTGTCGATGTCCTCCTCAATGGCATCGGCGCTCTGCAGCTCTTCCACAAGGGTGTCCAGCTGCTTTGCGGGATAGTAGCGCTTGTACACCTCGTGCCAGAGCTCACTGGCAAGGTCGGCGGTGGCGTGGATGTATTTGGCCTTGGCGACCAGCTTGTAATCAGGCTTCATAGTTCTCCTTATACTTTTACGATATAATCCGGCTTGCGGGGGGCGGCGGGCTTGGGGTCTGCAGCAGGATAGCCCAGAATGCAGTGGCCGACGCCGACCCAATCGCCCTCGATGCCCCACTGCCGGAGCAGGGCCTTGCCCTCGTCGGATTCAAACTCTTCCTTTGCGCGGTTGATCCAGCAGCTGCCCAGCCCCAGCGAGGCCGCGGCCAGCATCAGATTGCCCATGACAAGGCTGCCGTCCTGCACGGCATTTTTGGAACCGGCATCGGCCAGCACTACCAGAATGGTAGGAGCGCCGTACATAGGGTCGGTGTCCTTGCCCATGACAGCGGCGTTCATGCGGGTGAGCTGGGCGCGGGTGGCAGCGTCCTGCACCACCACGATCTTTGCGCTCTGGCGGCCCATGGCGCTGGCAGCGTAGGTGCCGGCTTCCAGCACGGCATTCAGCTCTTCGTCGGTGATCTGCTCCGGCTTATAGGCACGGCAGCTGCGGCGGCTTTTAATGGTTTCCAAGGTTTCGTTGGTCATTCCAAATCCCTCCCTAAAAGCGTGTGCCTTTATTGTATCACAAGACAGGCCGGAGTGTAAAGAAATTCCCTGCAGAGACGGTTTTGTTGCGCGTAAACGTTATCGTTGCGGGAATCATGTCAAAATGCACAATAAAACGTAAAAAGATTATGGAAAAGCATTCTTGCTGCCAAAGGACAAATACGCTATAATAGGGCTACCAAACTGGAAAGGAGTCGTGCTCTATGGCAAAGGCATCACAGGCAGTCATTCTGGAAAATGAATTTTATATCATCAAAGCCCCCAATGGAAAGGTACTGGAAGTAAAGAACTTCAACACCGAGAACGGCGCGGCCATCCAGCTGTGGAGCTATGCAGGCCATCCGTGGCAGCAGTGGCAGTTCGTGGATGCAGGCGAGGGCCGCTGGCGCATCTGCAACCGCTTTACCGGCAAGATGATGGATCTGGCCCTTGGCGGTGTGGTGGAGGGCACATGGCTGCACCAGTGGGACCGCACCAGCGGGCTGAGTCAGTGCTGGGCGCTGGAGCCCACCCGCAGCGGGCGCACCCGCATCCGCAATGTGCTGGCGGATAAATACATCGACCTTGTGGGTATGAACACCTCCAACGGCGCACAGGCCCAGATCTGGAACTTTGTGGCCGGCGGCAATCAGGAGTGGACGCTGGAACGCATCGATCCGGACACCGCCCAGAGCGGCCGCCGCGCTGAGGAGGCCAAAGACCCGCAGCCCACGCCCAGCCAGCGCAAGCATCAGAACGACCTTGTGCGCAAGCTGAACAATGCGGGCAAGGGAAGAGCAAGCCGGAAGGGGCAATGATTTTAAATTGCCGCCGCGTTGCTCTGGCATATTCAGAGGAAAAAGTTATTTTTGGTTTGCACCCCCGGCAAAGCCTGCGGGCTTTGCCGGGGGTGTTTTTTCACGGGAGAGGCCGCAGCGAAAAACGGCATTTTCCACAAAAACAAGATCAAAAGGAGAACGCAATGAATCTAGGAGCCTTCATGAACCCGGAATTTCCCATTTTCAGCACCACGCTGTGCTATCTGGAACGGGACGATGCCTACCTGATGCTGCACCGCATCAAAAAGCAGGACGACTACAACCACGACAAATGGATCGGTGTAGGCGGAAAGTTTGAGCGGTTTGAAAGCCCGGAGGACTGCCTGCTGCGGGAAGTGAAGGAGGAGACCGGCCTGACGCTGAAGCGCTTCCGCGCCCGGGGTCTGCTGACCTTTATTTGGGGCAACATGACCGAGTTCATCCACCTGTACACCGCTGATGAATGGACGGGCGAGATGGTGCAGGGCGATGCCTGCAGGGAAGGCGTGCTGGAATGGGTGCCGAAGGATAAGGCGGCCGAACTGCCCATCTGGGAGGGCGACAAAATCTTCTTCCGGCTGCTGAATGAGGAACGGCCTTATTTCTCCCTCAAGCTGGTGTATGAAGGCGACACCCTCACGCAGGCAGTGCTGGACGGAAAACGAATCGTTTGAGCTCCATCTGCTGTGCGACAGCTGCAGGTTGACGGTAGCAAAAGGCTGTTCACCGCCCGGCTCCTTATCGTGAAAAGGCAACGCCGGAATGACCGCAGTCATTCCGGCGTTGCTATATATAAAAATATTTTTCCGCTGATATTGTCAGAGCGAAGCGGAGACAACTCTAAAAGTTAGTTCAGCTTCAGATCGCCCTCTTTGATCCAGCCCAGCTTGCGCTCGATCTCGCAGAAGATCACACTCAGCACGGCGGGCAGAACAAAGCACAGCAGCACCATGGCAGCCCAGTCCATCGGGGTGATGGCGGCTTTGGTACCGGCGGCAATGTCGCTGACCCAGCCGGTGTACACGCCGATCTGGCCCACCAGACCGCAGGTGCCCATGCCGGAGGACACGGCGGCACCGTTCATCTCAAAGTGGAACACGCAGGTAGCCAGCGGGCCGGTGATGGCACTGGCCAGCGTGGGTGCGATCCAGATACGGGGGTTCTTGACGATGTTGCCCATCTGCAGCATGCTGGTGCCAAGGCCCTGACTGACCAGACCGCCCACGCCGTTCTCCTTGTAGCTCATCACGGCAAAGCCGATCATCTGGGCGCAGCAGCCTGCCACGGCGGCACCGCCGGCAAGGCCGGTCAGACCCAGCGCGGCGCAGATGGCGGCAGAGGAAATGGGCAGGGTCAGCGCCACGCCCACAATGACGGATACCAGAATGCCCATGACCAGCGGAGCCTGTTCGGTGGCCCACATGATCAGGGTGCCCACCTGACTTGCGGCAGCGCCAATGGGTGCGGCGATCAGCATGGAAAGGCCCACGCCGGAAAAAATGGTCACCAGCGGGGTCACGAGGATGTCCACGCGGGTCTCCTTGCTCACGGCCTTGCCCAGTTCGGAAGCCACGATGGCAATGATGAGCACGGCCAGCGGGCCGCCTGCGCCGCCCAGAGCATTGGCCGAGTAGCCTACGGTAATCAGGCTGAACAGCACCAGCGGCGGGCAGTGCAGCGCCCAGCCAATGGCGCAGGCCATGGCCGGGCCGCTCATGGCCGTGGCATAGCCGCCAAGGTCTACCAGCACGTCAAGGCCGGTCTGCTGGCCCAGCGTCTTGATGATGGTGCCGATCAGCAGGCTGGCAAACAGGCCCTGCGCCATGGCACCCAGCGCTTCAATGAGATAGCGCTGCGGGGTGATGACGATATCCTTGCGTTTTAAGAAATCTTTCACATTTGACATGAGAAACTGCCTTTCTGTTTCAAGATGGTGGATTCAATGCAAAAACTGCATGTCAAGTATAATACCATACACATGTCAAGACAACAAGACAAAATGCTGATTTTGCTGGAAATATCTGCAATTTTTGGCTTTGTGCAATGTTTTTGCGGGCTGAGACGTATCTATTTTGGAGCATTTTCTGATACCGGGGCGGCAGCTTTTCGGAGCTGCGCTTTGCAGTGTGCGGTAATTGACGGGGGCTTGCCCGCGGGTGTATACTGAAAGAGTATTGAGAAGATGAAACGCTGCCCTTTTTGTGAAGGGCGGCATCCCGATAAAAATGCATGAGGTTTGGAGCACAGCATGAAAAAAACGTTCTGGAATAAACTGACTGCCCGCGGCACCCGCGGCAAAACGCGGTGCGCAGCGGCAGTTCTGGCATTGGCAATGACCTTTTCAATGGGCGCACCGCTGGCACTGGCTGCACAGCCGGAAGAAAGTACCGCGGCAGTGACCGAGACTGTTTCTGCACAGCAGGAAACGGCAATGCCCACCCTGCAGACGGAGACCCCGGAGCTTGCTGCACAGGACCCGGAAGCACCGCCTGTACAGGCCACCGAAGCGGAGGAGAACAGCACGAACCAGCACACGCCGGAAAACAGCGTGGTGCTGACACCGGAAGAGATCCGTGCCGCGCTGGATGCCGGTGCCATGGATGCCGCCGAGGCCCAGTGCATCGACCTGAGCAATGAGAACGGCTTTTTCAGCTGGCTGCTCAATTTCCTGTTCGGCTGGCTGGGCAAGAGCGATACGGAGCCGGTCTATTCCGGCTGGCGCACCTCCGGCGGCAAGACCTACTACTACAGCCAGACCACCAACAAGCCGGTGACCGGCATCCAGTGCATCGACAATAAACTCTATTACTTCAATGCGGACGGTGTGCTGGAAAATGGAAAGACCTTCGGTGTGGATGTTTCCAAGTATCAGAAGAACATCGACTGGAACCAGATCAAAAAGGCAGGCGTGAGCTTTGTGATCGTCCGCATCGGCTACCGCGGCTATGGTGCTTCCGGCACGCTGGTGCTGGACCCCATGTTCGAGGAGCATTTCACCAATGTGAAGAATGCGGGCCTGAAGGTGGGCGTGTATTTCTTCAGTCAGGCCACCACCGAGGAGGAAGCCAAGGAGGAAGCCTTTGCCTGCGCCTACGTACTGAACGGACGCAAGCTGGATTACCCCATCTTCTTTGACACCGAAGCATCCGGCGCTTCCAATGGTTCCGGCCGCGCCGACGGTCTGGGTATGGAGGACCGCACCAAGTGCGCCATCGCCTTCTGTGAGGAGGTCAAGGCACAGGGCTACAAACCCGGTGTGTATGCCTCTACCCTGTGGTACCGCAAGCGTGTCAATCTGAACAGCCTGAAAAAATATACCATCTGGAACGCGCATTATGGTGTTGCCAGCAGCCCCATCGACTGCGCCCTGTGGCAGGGCACCTGCACGGCACGCCTGCCCGGCTATAAGGGCGATATGGACGTGAACATCAGCTACATCGGATAAGTGAGGAAACTGCAATGGACCGCATTCGCCTGATCGCATCGGACATGGACGCGACCCTTCTGGACGAGTACAGCCAGCTGCCGCCAAAGTTTACCGAGACCATCCGTGCACTGGCCGGGCAGGGCATCTTGTTTGCCGCCGCCAGCGGGCGGCCTCTGTACACACTGGAAACGATGTTCCCGGATCTGCTGGAGGAGATCATTCTCATTGGCGACAACGGCGGCGCTGCCCGCTGGAAGGGGAAAGACCTGTTTGTGTCCGAAATGCCTGCCGAGGGCTGGCGGCAGCTGGCCCGCAGCACAAAGCAGGCCGGAGACGTGGGACTTTTGTGCGGACTGCAGGCGGCCTACGCGGAAAAGCAGGACGAGAAATACGATAAAGTTTTCAAGAATTTTTATACCCGGGTGGAATACGTGGATGACCTGACTGCGGTGGAAGCGGCGGCGGATAAGTTTACCGTCTATCTGCCCAACGACGACTCGCAGAAAGCCTTCGACCGGATCTACGGCGCATTCCACACCGGAAATGGCGGTGCATTCTCGGTGGCAGTGGCAGGCAGAAACTGGGTGGACGTGATGAACCCAGGTGTGCACAAGGGTGCAGCACTGGCAAAGGTGGGTGCACTGCTGGGCATTCCGGCCGACAGCATGATGGCCTTTGGTGACACCTACAACGATGCCGAGATGCTCACCACCGCGAAGTACGGCTTTTTGATGGAGAACGGCAGCGGACCGCTGCGGGCGCAGGTGCCGTTTCTGGCACCGTCCCACCGGGAATACGGCGTGATGCAGGTGCTGAAACAGGTGCTCCGCCAGAACGGCGAAGTAAGCTCGGAAGATTTTACAAAAGCACATTGATCGATATTGACAAAAGGGCAGGTTTTACCTGCCCTTTTGTCATACACCCCAGCTGTGCTGAATAAATTGTTCTCAGAGCAATAAACAGGCTGGGGAGGCATGGGGATATGTTTGTAGTTACACTGAGCAAAACGAGCCTGAAAAAACTGGGTCTGGGTGCCATGTGCTGCGCACTGGTGGTGGGCAGTGCTCTGCTGGGCCGGTTCATCAGCAACCGCACCGTTGCGGTCTCGGCGGCGGTGAACAAAATTGAGAGTGCACAGGACATCCAGACATGGTTCACCGGCTACGGTCTGGATGTGGACGGCGCATCCATCACGGCAGACAAGGTTAAGATCCCCCGCAAGTGGGATGACAGCTTTTCGGCCTTCAACGGGGTGGTGCAGCAGAGCGGCATGGACCTTGCACGCTACAAGGGCAAGACCGTGGAAAAATGGACGGCGCTGATCCCGGCGGCAAGCAGCGGCGAGACCAGCCGCTACGGCGTGCTGTTGGTGTACCGCAAAAAGGCCGTGGGAGCTTACCTGCTGGAACGGCCCTCCGGCGTTGTGGTGGGCCTGAAAGACATGCAGGCCGCCATGGCGGAAACTGAGGCAAAGCAGACTTCCGGCGAGGACTACGAGGGCGACTGGGGTGAGCGCCACGACGAAGAGCTGACCGGCAGCGAACCGGCACAGCAGACCTCCGGCGAGGACTACAGCGGCGATTGGGGCGAACGCCATGACGAGGAATTGACCGCCCAGCAGACCTCCGGTGAGCCGGATGCCGTGCCGCAGGCTGTGCCTTATACAGAACTGCCGCTGGATGCCGAGGGATATCCGGTGGAATAAGCACCGGAACGACCTGCCAAAGCCGGAAACGACCGGGAACAGCTTCGGGTTTTGATGCAAAATCAGGTCGCAATTTGCCTAAAATTTGCGCACAAGCAGAAGAAAAAGTGAAATTCGTGCATTTTTGTCACATTTGTATGTTCAATTGTACCAAAATTTTGCATAAAAAATTAGCAATATGAAATGGTGAAAAATTCCCGGCAAGGGTTTATAATAGATGTATCAACCGTGCCGCGGCTCGGCCGCGTCTGGTGCAAGTGCAGAAGCGCCGCACGGGATCAAGTAAGGAGAAAATGATTATGAAGGAATTCCAGTATACCGTTAAGGATGCATGCGGCATCCACGCTCGTCCCGCCGGCCTGCTCGTCAAGACCGTCAAGGGCTTTGCCAGCAGCGCTACCCTGGAAAAGGACGGCAAGAGCTGCGATATGCGCAAGCTGATGGCTCTGATGGGCATGGGCGTCAAGCAGGGTGAGACCGTTACCGTCAAGGTCGAGGGCGACGACGAGGAAGCTGCTGCAGCAGCCATCCAGAAGTTCCTGACCGAGAACGTCTGATTCCGCAGTTAAGATGAGGAAGGCCCTCGCGGGTGAGCTGCGGGGGCTTTTTTTGGACTGTCGGAGCAGTGCGGCCCCGGCACAGATGAAGAAGGAGTAGTGTGCAATGCAGGTAGGCACCGGCAAAAGCGTACTCAATGGCATCGCCATTGGCAAGCTGAAGATCTATAAGAAAAAAGATACCGCTATTTCCACCGCCCCTGTGGCAGATACTGCCGCAGAACTGGAGCGTTTTGAAGCTGCCCGCCAGAAGGCCATTGAGCAGCAGACCGCCCTGTACGAAAAGGCACTGGCAGAAGCCGGCGAGGACATCGCCGAGGTGTTCAACATCCACGCCATGATGCTGGATGACGACGACTTTGTGGACGCCATCAAGGAGATCATCAACAGCCAGAAAAAGTGTGCCGAGTACGCCGTCAAGACGGCAGGCAACAATCAGGCTGCGGTGTTCGCCGCCATGGACGACCCGTATCTGCAGGCCCGCAGCGCCGATGTGCTGGACATTGCGCAGGCCATGCTGGACATTCTGCAGGGGGTGGACAACGCCAGCCTGCAGGGCACCGAGCCCAGCATTCTGGTCGCGGAGGATCTGGCCCCGTCTGAGACCGTCCGCATGGATAAGAGCCTGCTGCTGGGCTTTATCACCCGTGAGGGCAGCTCCAACAGCCACACCGCCATTCTGGCCCGCAGCATGAACATCCCTGCCCTGATCCAGTGCAAGGATATTCAGGACGACTGGGACGGCAAGATGGCGGTCATCGATGGCTACAACGCCTGCGTTTACGTTGACCCCACCCCCGACCTGCTCAAGAGCCTGAAGAAGCGCCAGCAGGAAGATCAGAAGAAGCAGGCCCTGCTGCAGGAGCTGAAGGGCAAGCCCAACACCACGCTGGACGGCAAGACCATCAATGTCTTTGCCAACATCGGCGGCATGAGCGATGTGGGTGCTGTGCAGCAGAACGATGCCGGCGGTGTAGGCCTGTTCCGCACCGAGTTCGTCTACCTGAACTGCAAGGACTTCCCCACCGAGGACTACCAGTTCGAGGCCTACAAGCAGGTGGTGGAGAGTCTGGCTCCCCGCAAGGTGGTCGTCCGTACCTGTGACATCGGTGCCGATAAGACCGTCGATTACATGAAGCTGGATCACGAGGATAACCCCGCTCTGGGCTACCGCGCCATCCGCATCTGCCTGACCCGCAGGGACTTCTTCAAGACCCAGCTGCGCGCTCTGCTGCGTGCTTCTGCCTACGGCAACATGAGCATCATGTTCCCCATGATCACCAGCCTGCGGGAGCTGCAGGATGCCAAGGCTGTTCTGGAAGAGTGCCGTGCAGAACTGACCGCCGAGGGCGTGAAGATGGGCCAGAACATCGAGGTGGGCACCATGATCGAGACCCCCGCCGCTGTGCTGATCGCGGACGAGCTGGCTGCCGAGTGCGACTTCTTCTCCATCGGCACCAACGACCTGACCCAGTACACCTGTGCGCTGGACCGCCAGAATGCAAAGCTGGAGCCGTTCTTCAACCCGCACCATCCCGCTGTGCTGCGCGCCATCAAGATGACCATTGAGGCGGGCCACCGCCACGGCATCTGGGTGGGCATCTGCGGTGAGCTGGGTGCCGATACCGCCCTGACCGAGACCTTCCTGCGCATGGGCGTGGACGAGCTGTCCATGAATGCCAAGAGCATCCTGCCGGTGCGCAAGATCATCCGCAGCGTGGACCTGAGCAAGCCTTCTGAGAAGTAATTCATCCGAGAATCCCGGTTTACCGTTCCCATAAAGCTCCCCGGCAGGGCATCCCGCTCTGCCGGGGTCTTTCTATACCGGGCAAAAGTTTTCGGAAAATACTTTAAAACGATAAAGCGAAATGCTATACTATAAGCGATGACAGGGTATGCAGGTGTCCAGCGCTGCCCATGGAGGACCGTTATGACTCAGTTTTTGATTCGTCTTTTCATCCGCCAGCCCGACCATGCGCAGGACCCTAAGGTGCGTGCCGCCTACGGCAACCTTGCCTGCTGGGTGGGCGTGGCATGCAACCTGCTGCTGTGTCTGGGCAAGCTGACCGTGGGCACTCTGTTCGGCTCCATTGCCATCATGGCAGATGCCCTGAACAACCTGTCGGATGCCTCGTCCAACGTGGTCAGTCTGGTGGGCTTCAAGCTGGCCGGCAAGGCCCCGGACGCAGAGCATCCCTTCGGCCATGCCCGGTATGAATATCTGGCGGGGCTGGTAGTCAGCGTGACCATTCTCGGCATCGGCTTTTCGCTGCTGAAGGAATCTGTGGTCAAGGTGCTGCATCCCACCCCGGTGATGTTCAGCTGGCTCACGGTGGCCGTGCTGATCGCATCCATCCTCGTCAAGCTGTGGATGAGCGGCTTCAACCGCACCATCGGGCGCATTATCGGCTCCGAGACCCTCATTGCCACTGCTGCGGACAGCCGCAACGATGTGCTGAGCACCGGCGCGGTGCTCATTGCCGCAGTGCTGTGCCGCGTGACCGGCTGGGATGTGCTGGATGGCCTGATGGGTGTAGGCGTGGCGGCGTTCATCCTGATCTCCGGCTGGGGCCTTGTGATGGATACGCTCAGCCCGCTGCTGGGCGAAAGCCCCAGCGAGGATCTGGTGGACCACATCGAGCAGAAGGTGCTCTCTTATCCCGGCGTGCTGGGAATGCACGATCTGATGGTGCACGACTACGGCCCGGGACACCAGTTCGCCTCCCTGCATGTGGAACTGCCTGCCGAGCAGGACCCGCTGGAGGCACACGACCTGATCGACAACATTGAACGGGATTTTCTAAAGAATGACCGGCTTTTGGTTACCATCCACTACGACCCCATCGTTACCTCGGATGCTGCCGTGGGCGTGCTGCGCGCCCGCCTGACCGAAAAGCTGCGCCAGCTCGACCCGGCCCTTTCGCTGCACGATCTGCGCATCGTGCCGGGCAGGACCCACACCAACGTGCTGTTCGATCTGGTGCTGCCGGCAGGCTATGCAGGGGATAAGGTAGAGCTGCTGGAACAGCTGGAACAGTTCATCAAGGAACAGGATACAGCCTACAGCTGCATCATCAAGGTGGAGCAGAGCTATACGGCTGCCCACAAATAAACTCTCGGGGGAAAGTATTATGCTGAACGAGACCTACCGCGCGATGCTCGGCAATAAGAGCGTCATCCGCGAGACCTTTATGTACGGCAAGCAGCGTGCTGCCGAGATCGGATATGAGAACGTGTTCGATTACTCGCTGGGCAACCCCAGCGTGCCCTGCCCGCAGGAGTTCACTGCCGCTATGCAGGATCTGCTGACCAACGAAGAGCCGGTAAACCTGCACGGCTACTGCCCCAGTCAGGGCGACCCGGGCTTCCGCACCGATGTGGCAGCGCACCTGACAAAGACCTTTGGCCTGCCCTATGAGCAGAAGCACATCTTCCCCACCACCGGTGCGGCGGGTGCCATTGCCCATGCCATCCGTGCGGTCACGCAGCCCGGCGACGAGGTGCTCACCTTTGCGCCCTACTTCCCGGAGTACGGCCCCTATGTGGCGGGCACCGGGGCAGTCCTCAAGGTGGTGCCGCCGCAGGCACCGACCTTCCAGCCCAATCTGGACGCATTCGAGCAGATGATCGGCGAAAAGACCACCTGTGTGCTCATCAACACCCCCAACAACCCCACCGGCGTGGTCTACTCTGCCGGGACGCTCACCCGCATGGCAGAGATCCTGACCGAGAAGAGCAAGGCGTTCGGCCACAATATCTTCCTCGTCAGCGATGAGCCCTACCGGGATATCGCATTCGACGGCAAAAAGGTGCCCTACCCGGCGGCGTTCTACCCCCACACTCTCACCTGCTTCTCCTACTCCAAGAGCCTGAGCCTGCCCGGCGAGCGCCTTGGCTATGTGGCGGTGCGTCCGGGCTGTGAGGGCGAGGATGTGCTGGTGGACATGATGGCCCAGATCTCCCGCTTCACCGGCCACAACTGCCCGCCCAGCATCATCCAGCGGGCCGTAAGCCGCTGTCAGGATGTGACCAGTGATCTGAGTGTGTATGAGACCAACATGAACCTGCTGTACGATAAGCTCACCGCGCTGGGCTTTGAGGTGGAGCGCCCCGGCGGTACCTTCTACATCTTCCCCAAGGCTCTGGAAGAGGATGCCAACGCTTTCTGCATGAAGGCCCGGGAGTTTGACCTGCTGCTGGTGCCCAGCGACAGCTTCGGTGTCAAGGGCTATGTGCGCCTTGCCTACTGCATCGATACCGAAAAGGTCAAGCGCAGCCTGCCTGCCCTTGAAAAGCTGGCAGCCGCTTACCGCAAATAAACATTCTGCCGAACTGCCCGCGCGGCATCTGGCAGTGCAGCGCGGCTGGAAAAACGATCCAAAGAGAGGAAAGGGAACCCTGCTATGGAAAAGATCAAAATGACCACGCCCCTCGTCGAGATGGACGGCGACGAAATGACCCGTATTCTGTGGAAGATGATCAAGGACGAACTGATCCTTCCGTTTGTGGACCTCAAGACCGAATATTACGATCTGGGCCTGCCCAACCGCGACGCTACCGCCGACAAGGTGACCATGGATGCTGCCCTTGCCAACAAGAAGTACGGCGTTTCGGTCAAGTGCGCCACCATCACTCCCAATGCCCAGCGCATGGACGAGTATAAGCTGCATGAGATGTGGAAAAGCCCCAACGGCACCATCCGCGCGGTGCTGGACGGCACCGTGTTCCGCGCACCCATCATGATCGACAGCATCAAGCCGGTGGTCAAAAACTGGAAAAAGCCCATCACCATTGCCCGCCACGCCTACGGCGATGTGTACAAGTGCACTGAGTTCCGCATCCCGGGTGCAGGCAAGGCTGAACTGGTGTTCACCGGTGCCGATGGCTCTGAGCAGCGCGCCACCGTCTTTGATTTTGAGGGCGCTGGCGTTCTGCAGGGCCAGTACAACAAGGATGATTCCATCCGCAGCTTTGCCCGCAGCTGCTTCAACTACGCACTGGACGTGAAGCAGGATCTGTGGTTCGGCGCAAAGGATACCATCTCCAAGAAGTACGACCACACCTTCAAGGATATCTTCCAGGAGGTGTACGACACCGAGTATAAGGCAAAGTTCGAGGCCGCAGGCATCACCTACTTCTACAGCCTGATTGACGATATCGTTGCCCGCGTCATTCGCAGCGAGGGCGGCTTTGTCTGGGCCTGCAAGAACTACGACGGTGACGTAATGAGCGATATGGTCTCCACCGCCTTTGGCTCTCTGGCTATGATGACCAGCGTGCTGGTCAGCCCGGACGGCAAATACGAGTTCGAGGCCGCCCACGGCACCGTCACCCGCCATTACTATAAGTATCTGAAGGGCGAAAAGACCTCCACCAACCCCATGGCTACCATCTTTGCGTGGTCTGGCGCGTTCAAGAAGCGCGGTGAACTGGATGGCCTGCCGGAGCTGGTGAAGTTTGGCGAGGCACTGGAAGCCGCCAGCCTGCAGACCCTGAACGACGGCATCATGACGAAAGACCTGTGTGGTCTGGCCGAGGGCATCACCCCCACCGCCGTGGACAGCGAGGGCTTTATCAAGGCCATCCGCACCCGTCTGGAAGCCAAGCTGGCATAATCATCTCTTTGTGACATAAAAAGAAAGACCGGAACTGTAAGTGCGACCTACAGCTCCGGTCTTTTTCGTTAAAATGATGCGAACGAGCCTTGAATGTACCCGACAAAGAATGCAATAAATGTGCTGATGAGAATGCAGCCAAGCCACAAAAGGTCTGCGAGAAGCCGTTTGCCGGTCAACTGCTGGATGGTCTTTGAATAATCCAAAGCAAACCACAGCATGGCAGCAGAAAACAGAATGGAGCTCCAATGAAGCCGAAAAGACAGCACCATGCTGAGAAGCACATAATTGATAAGCGTGTAAAAAATACTTCGCAAAAGAAGTTCTGGGAGAGCAGAATACTTCTTTTTCATAAAAGCTCCTTTCGGGATTTATAAATGCAGTGCATCCAATACTTCGTTTACGACCTCCAACGATACCTGCCCCGGTGCACTGGCCTGCCCGGGATTGGCAAAGGTCATGGCGGAGCCAAGGGCTTCGCCGGAAAGGCGGCTCACCGCGCCCAGAGCTCCCATGCTCATGGTAATGATGGGAGTCTCCGGATGCCGGTCGGCCATTTCAGCGGTGGCAGCCAGAAGCTCCAGCACGTCGGTGCGGCTCTGGGGCATCACAGCCAGCTTGGGCAGGTCGGCACCGGCTCGCTGCATGGCAACCATGCGGCTCACCAGTTCGGCGCGCGGCGGCGTTTTATGGAAGTCGTGGCTGGAACACACCACTGCAGCCCCGGCGGTGTGGGCTTCTTCGATCAGCGCGGGAAGCTCTGCGCCTGCAGTGAAAAATTCAATGTCGATCAGATCGGCGCAGTCGGTGGCAAGAACGGTGCGGATAAAATGAAGATACTCTTCGTGGGCCAGAGCGACTTTACCGCCTTCGGATTTTGTGCGGAAGGTGAAAAGAAGCAGCTGATCCTTTAAGGCAACGCGAAGCTTTGCGGCGCAGTGCACGATGGCCGGAAGGCTTTTTGCACCTTTAAAGCAATCGATGCGCCATTCCACACAATCGGCGCGCAATGTGGAAAATTCGGCGGCCTTTTCCAGAACGGCGGTTTCCGTGGGCTCTACAATAGGAATAATAACTTTGGGGCGGCCCTCGCCGATGCAGCAGCCGCGGATGTTGACACAGGACATGGCGCTTCTCCTTTATGTAATAAGTATAGCTACCTTATACAGGATACGGGGATGACTCCATAATACGTTCTGTGCACTGTCTTGTCAAGAAAAAAGGCACGTCCTGTAACGGGTGAAAAACAGGGGGATTCTTTATTCTGCAAAGAAAATGGAAAAAATCTACTGAGATTGTAAAATAAACGCAAGAGAAAACGCAAGAGAAATCAAGCGGATTCTCTTGCGTTATTTTTTTTGCGCATTTTTTCAGGAAGCGAGGGAGAAAGAAGTGGCAAGGCACATGACGCTGGAAGACCGCAAGGTTTTGGAAGCCAGATATAACAACGGCCAGAGCATCACGGGAATCGCCCGTGCCATGTCGTTTAACTGGTCCACTATTTACAGAGAGCTGCAGCGTGGCGACACCGGCGAGATTGACAGCAACGGACGTGCGGGCTACAGCGCAGAACTGGGGCAGATGCGGCTCTACAATGCAAAGCAGCGGTTACGGTATCGGGCGGAATACCCCGGCGGGCTGAAAGAATGACGGCGCAGACGTTTGAATTGAATCATTGCTACAACATGGACTGCATGGAAGCAATGGCTGCATTTCCGAATGACTATTTTGATCTCGCTGTGGTAGACCCGCCTTATTTCAGTGGACCAGAACGTCGCGGCTTCTATGGATCAAAGGTCAGCCGGATCGGAGTGCATCGGGATTACCCAGTATCTCCCGCATGGGAAGTGCCAGGAAAAGAGTATTTTGACGAGCTGACCCGTGTGAGCCGCCACTATATTATATGGGGCTGCAACTATTTCAGCTATGGATTTGCTCCGGGGCGTATCGTATGGGATAAGTGTAATCAAGCAACGAGCTTTTCAGACTGCGAAATCGCGGCAACGGACCTACTCAAGACGGTTAGATTGTTCCGCTATATGTGGAGCGGGATGATGCAGGGCAAGAGCATTTCCGAAGGGCACATCATGCAGGGAAACAAAAGTTTGAATGAAGTACGAGTTCACCCAACACAGAAGCCTGTTGTCCTGTATGACTGGATTTTTCAGAACTTCGCAAAGCCTGGGCAGAAAGTTCTTGATACCCACCTCGGAAGCGGCAGCAGCAGAATTGCTGCCTATGAAGCGGGTGTTGACTTTATCGGCTTTGAAATCGACCCGTTCTATTTCAAGACACAGGAAGAACGCTTTGCGAATTACACGAACCAAACCAGTTTGTTTCACATGAGGTAGAAATATGCTTGAACTTGCAATCTGGCTATATCACATCGGCACCCCTGATCTGGCGGTGAGGATTGCGACGGATGCAGCCACGACCCTTTTCCTTTTGTGGGGCATCCTGAACCACTATGCCAAGAAAGAAGCTGAGGAAGCATTTCTTGAGGTGTCCAAGGAGGCGCATTACTGGAAGACGGTGGCGAATCACAGACGGGATATGTTGGATAAGACCCGGGAGAATTTATACAAATGGCATGGATCAAGGAAATCGTGATGGCTGGGATTATTACGGTGATTGCCTGCGCCGGAATCTTTGAGCTGCTGGAACGCCGTAAGCGGGCAGCGTTCAAAAAGATGGTTCACGATCTGGCGCAGCAGTACATAGACAAGATGAACCGGGGAGAACGCCCGAAGGGGTGAACTTCAAGGCATGGGCAGACCTACCCGCCCACCATGCGGCTAGTCTATCTAGGGTGCGGCCGCCCGGCTACCGCAAGGCCGGGGCCCTACCTGCTAGGGGCAGAAAGAATACAGCGGGGCGGCCCGCATGGGTGGCGGCTACCTGTCCGATGCCGCCTTTTTATCTGGTACGGCCAGTGCAGGAGGGGGTGCATTCCCTTCCACCCGGTGCTGACCCCGGGGCGTACCGCCAAAGACCGAACATCCACCCACCAAAGAAAGGACTACAATATGAACGACGAAAAGAAGATTGGCTTTTCCGTAGAACTGGAAAACAACCATGTTGACCTGTGGGCATATGGTGACGATGAAACGCTGGTGAACCTTGCCGTTGCAGCGACAGCGAACATTGTTGCTGCGGCTTGCGGCAATGACATGAAGGAGGCCGAAAAGCTGCTGCAGGATGTGAAGATCGGGCTGGATGCAGCACTCGATCAGGCGTTGGAACATCCTACCCAGGAAATCAACCCGGAAGACCTCAAGGCTATTGGCCCCGCTGATCTGCCTGCCAAACCTCTGGGCAAGGCTTGATTTCGGAGGAACACGGCATGGAAGGACAAGGCGTATATTCCCCGAAAGAACAGTACAAGCAGATGTTTATTGAGGCAGTCGGGAAGAGACCTGGTAGCATGGTGATGTGGCGAGTGCTTGACGAAATTGGCTTTTTCAACAGCCCGGCCAGCGCAAATCATCACCTGAATGTACCAGGCGGTCTGCTGATCCACTCCCTCAACGTGGCAAAGGCTGCAATGGAGCTGTGCGAGGCGGAACGGTTTGCACAATGCGATAAGAACGCTGTGTTGACTGCGGCCCTGCTGCACGATGTCTGCAAGGCCGGGAAGTACATTGCAAAGCCGGAGGGTGGGTATCGGCACAGAGACACCAGGATGCTGGGGCATGGTGAAGAATCGGTCATTCTGATCCAGAGGTGGTTGCATCTGACAGACAAAGAAGTGCTGGCGATCCGCTGGCACATGGGTGCCTACACTGGGCGGCAGGACTGGGAAACCTTGAGCAAAGTATATGACAGCTGCCCCGAAGCCCTGTGCGTTCACATGGCGGATATGATCGCCACGCACATTATGGAGGTAGAAAAGTGAGCGGGTATACCGCCTATCTTGAACTTCCGAGCGGTGAGCGAATAGAGCTACCAGCAACCATGCCGGACATTACAGAGGCAGACAGCCCCCTATGGGATGGAAAATTTGAACTGCCAGAAGCCGTAAAAGAAATGCTCAAGTGGGCAGATGAAGCGGCTAAAGAATGGGATAGCGATCCTTACTTCCTCGAAGGGCGGTTGAAACCTCGGCGGCGGATCAACTTCAACCCGCCTGAGCACTGGGAAGCGGTGCAGGACAAACGCTGCAACACATCCCCGCTTGGACGGTGCAGCTACCTATATAAAGCAAGGAGGGTTAAGAGTTTGGCGAGGAGCGTACATATCGGAATTGCCCCACACAGGGGTACAAAGAAGAATGACGTAGAACAGTGCAAGCACACGTTCAAGATCACCGCTGCGCGATGTGCTCCGTGCAGCGGCTACAACGTGGAGTGCAAGCACTATGAGGGAAACGATGCTGCTGATACAAAGCATTGTCCCCGGTAGAACGATAGGCAGCCCTGCCCGCAGAAGCGGGGCTGCTTTTTATGTGGCGCGGGGTGCCTTTCTGGTACAGGGGCACTGTGAATGGGGCCGAACCCCATCTGCGCCTGCTTAACGCTTTCCATGAAAGCCGGGCATGGCCATGAAGTCAGCCGCCCGGCACGGCGGAGCGGTGCTGTACAGCAGCGTCCTCCTTTCCGTTCAAGCCCGATGCAAAACCGGGCTGCCGTTCTTGCCGAAGCCGCACCCGCATGGATATGACGGGAACGGGTGCGCCGCAGTGTGAGCGCAGAAACACCCTGTTCAACTTGCTCAGGCCAAAAGCAACAGGCCACATTGCAGTGGCCGTCCCGCTCTGTACCTCTCTTACGGAGCGGGTCTGATATGCGAGCGCAGGGTGCCGCCTGTTTCCGATTCCCCATCATCAACAGGCGGGCCGGTTCGATGCCGGCCGTTCGCACAAGAAAAGAGGACAACTATGGAAATCAAATGCTTAACCCAGGACTTCCCGCAGGGAAAACGGGTATACGATGCGGACGGCGTAGCTCCTTCGCTGATGCACACCGCCAGCACCATGCGGTCGCAGGCCATTCTGGTTCGGGGGGGCAGCGGCGTGAACGCTGAGAAAGACGTGTGTTGCATTGCATCCACCCAGACTAACGCCGAACGCCTGATGAATACAGCACCAACCCTGAGCCGTGACAAGGACAGAACCATTGTAGGCTACAACTCGTTCTGCCTTGCCGGGAACTTCGTTGATCGAAACACAAACCAAAATGGAAGTGGCGTCCGGGAAAATGCCTCGTTCACGCTGAACACGCAAGACCGTCATGCGGTGGCCTACGATGCCAGAAACAGCCGCCTGAACGGTACAGTGAGCGGAACGCTCCAGGCGAAAGAATCAGGAGGATGGAGCTTGAACTACATCAACCCGGTCATTCAGCCGGATGTGCTACGCCTGCCGGAATGGATCGTGCGCCGCCTGTTGCCGATGGAGTGTGGACGATTGCAGGGCTTTCCAGATGGATGGGGAGAAATTGCACCGCTGGCGAATGAAACGGAAATCCAGTTCTGGCGGGAAGTGTATCTGAGAAACTGCAAGATCAAAGGGCAGAAGCCAAAGAAGATCATTGCCAGGGCAGATGGAGCCAGAAGCGATGCCGCTGTGAAGAAATGGCACGACGAGCTGCACAGTCCGTCGGCGGAGTATTCCATGTGGGGCAACGGCATGGCCTTGCCGAATGCCCTGTTCTTCGTCCAAAATGCTTTCCGGGAATTGGGGAAGCCTGCGGCGGAGGTAAAGCTGGGCAGCCTGTTCGATGGAAGCGGGACCATGCCGCTGTGTGCTGTGATGTGCGGCGGGCGGGCTGTATGGGCAAGCGAAGTGGAGCCTTACCCTATTGCCGTTACCAAAACACACCTGCCGGAGATGCAACACCTCGGCAGCATAACGGACATCAAAGGCGGTCAGATCGAGCCGGTGGACATCGTCACCTTCGGCTCTCCTTGCCAAGACCTGAGCATTGCGGGAAAGCGCAAAGGACTGGGCGGCGACCGAAGCTGCCTGTTCTATGAAGCAATCCGGGTCATCCGGGAAATGCTGTCTGCCACAGGCGGAAGGTATCCGCGCTTTGTTATTTGGGAAAATGTGCCGGGTGCGCTGTCGTCGCACGGCGGAAAGGACTTTGAAATTGTTCTCAACGAGCTTTTGCACCTCCGAGATTTTGCCGGAGGTGGAACAGATAAGCCTATTCGCCAGCATGGACGATGGGCGAAAAGAGCTTCCTACGGAACTGTTGCCTATCGAATTGTCAACGCTCAATACTGGGGAATACCCCACCGTCGCAGAAGAATATATGCTGTCTGCGATACTCGTGGAGAATCCGCCACGATGGTCGCTTTTGAGCGTAACGGCACTGAATGGCATTTTAGACCGCGCCTCCCGGAGGGGGGGGCAGACCGTTGCCTGCCTTGCTCCTGACTGCTATTCATGGCATGATCGCATGGTGGCAGCAGGAAAACCCCTGCGGGGGGGGGGCGAACGAGCCTACACCCTGAAAATCCGACAGGGCTGTGAGGGCGGCGGCAAAGGTCCTCTGGTGCAGACGGAGCTTTCCGCAACGCTGGCGACACGCCAAGACCAAAGCCTGATCCAACGTGCTGCCGGATTCGACCTCGGAAATTCTGGCGGGATTGGCTATTCAGAAGAATGCAGCCCGACACTGATGACCGGGGCGGGCGGAAACAAAACGGCTGTTGTACAGAATCAAAGACTGATGGAATCTCTGGTGCTAAACGACCAAGGCGGGAAAAACATGGATGTTTCTGTAAATGTAACAGGAACGCTCCGCGCACAAACACACGGGCACCCGCCTGTTGTGTTCCAAAAATCGGAGGATGAAGGAAATGAGACCTGATACCCTGTCGAAGCTGGCTGTATCTGTTGCGATTTGCGCAGCAGCTGCCAGCAGCGTTGCCGTTGGGCTGGCAAACAGCCGGATCAACGACCTGGAAATCCAGCGGGATATTTACAAATCCCGCGCCGAGGACTGGGAGGGCACCGCTGGAATTGTCGCCCAGTACGCTGACGATCTGGCGGACGAACTGAAAATCAGGAGCAAACTGGACGAAAAATTAGATGTCGAGTATGCCGGGATTTTCAAATGCACTGCCTACTGCACCGAGAAATGGCCGCACATTTGCGGCACTGGAACCGGGATCACGGCCAGCGGTCAGCCGATCCAAGCGGATGTAACTGTGGCGGCGGACCAGACGCTTCTCCCTTATGGCACGGTGGTCTACATCGAAGGCGTAGGAATCCGCATTGTGCAGGACAAGGGCGCGGGAGTGCAGGGCAACCATATCGACGTTGCCGTTTCCGGCAGCCATGAAGACGCTTTGAAATGGACAGGCTACGGCGAACACCGGGTCTGGATCATCAAGGAAACAGACTGAAAGGATGGAAAGCAACATGAAGGCAAGAAGAACCGAGAAAATCAAAGTCAACACGTTCCGGGTGGGTGATGTCATTCGCTTTAAGCTGTCCGATGGCGAGAAGGTGGAGATGCTGGCCGTCAAAGAAGAAAGTGACGGCATGATCTTCTGCTTTGCGGACTGCTTGGCAAAGGAATACAGCATGAACGCACAGAACACCAATGCGGGCGGCTGGGATGCCTCCGACTTGAGGAAGAAGCTGAACGGTGAAATCCTTGACCGCTTCCCCCAGAAAATCAGGAAGCTGTTGCTGCCTTTTGAAAACGGCGACCTGCTGCGCCTGCCGACGGAAAAGGAAATCTTCGGCTCAAACCCGTGTGGTGAAGATGAACCCGAAAGCGTGAGCCAATGGAAGCCGATGAAGCAGCGGAAGAATCGCATTGCTTCCCAGGGCTTGAACGGTGGATGGGAATGGTACTGGCTCCAGAATCGGGTGCCGAACTCGGCAGCCAATTTCGCCTACGTGAACGGCGACGGCAACTGTGCCTGCCACTATGCCAGCAACACGCTTGGCGTCCGCCCCGTCGCCAAGATCAAAAATCCCATATCCGCACCTGCCTGTCAGGTGCGGAACGATGAAGACGAGCAAGAAGGTTGAGGTGAAAAATATGGATGGACTGGTTAAAACGCTTGGTACGGTTCTGCTTCTGCTGGCCGCTACGCTTTGGGCGGCGGTTTTGCTGCTGGTGCCTGCTGCGCTGGTGAAGCTCTGCTGGGGGTATCTGTTTGTATGAGGTACTGTGTCTTACTGAGAGCATCCGACAGACGCGGAGCAAAAGAGTGCCTGCAGTATACGTTGGATGCTATCAATACAGAGGAAGCAGCTTGCAAGGCGAAGAAGCAAGCTGCAGAACACTATACAGAATTTGAACTGTTTGATGTTCAATCCATCGGAGAGGTGCGTAAATGAAAATTGCAGCGATTGCCAAAGTAATTAAAGACCGCGGCTCCTGCCGCCTGTATAGGGTACATGGATCGGACGATCTTGAAACGAAGTTCTACATCGGCACAAATTCTGAAATTTACTCGCTGGAAGGGTTCCCTAAGCCGTGGAGCGAAGCAGAAGTTATGACGATGCTCGGGATCGAGAAAAAGAAATGGGAGGATGTGATATACACCGCATACGACTGCAACAACATTACGGATGTCTGTGGTCTGAACCTCGAAGATGCTGTTCAGAATGAGGTTGAGTGCAAAACCAGCTATATCAACCTGAACATCGGCGGGGCACTTCTCGTTGGGCTGACAGACCCGGACGAAAAAACCATTGACTTCATCGCCGCAAGCAAGCTGGTTCCTGTTATGGACGAGATCAAGAAAAGCGACTACACCAACTATTGCTTGCGTCATGCGGCGAACGGCTCTCGATACTACGTTATCAGAGATGGTATGATCGTGCGGGCAGCACTTCTGCCCATCGATCTGTCCGGCAATTTGCTGGAAACGCTGCAGAAGATGGTGAACATGGCGCGGGAAACAGCGCGGCTGTGCAAGACGGAGGATAAAGAGGCGGAATGATTTTAGCAAAAGAGGCAATCGAGAAAGCCGCCAACTGGTGGGCGGAAAGAATACTCGAAGATCGGCCACACAGCAATGGAGATAACAGCTTCACTTCCGTTACTGCGTGTCTCCTTGCTGACATGGGGCGGCAGAACATAACGCCAGATCAGGCGGATATGTTCAAAAAAGCCTTGGCAAAACGCATGGCGGAATACGCAGAAAGTGGAATGTTCAACCACTTTTCCATCATGTGCGATTATGGCCCGTGCAGGATGCTGGCCGATGCAGCCAATGAAGCGGGAATCAGTACCGCAAACTTCCCGTTTAAGACAACGATGTTTCTTACGGAAAAAGATGGCATTATGGTACGCGATGGCTATGGCGCACCAGTTGTCAAGCTGTGGGGGTAACGACATGGACGAGAAAAAGAACGTGTCGGCAGAAATCGAGAAAGTCACCATAACCATGAGCCGCCCGGTAGCCGAGGCGGTAGCGAAAGCCTGCGAGATGTACCTTCGTCTGCACATGGGTCAGTTTGAAGACCTGACAGACGAACTTTGCATGGCAAGGTTCTACGCCGCACTGGAAAACGATTCGTTTACCGACGAAGAAGAACGAGATGAAATCTTCCACATTTCGATTGACCGCAGGAACATCATGCAGGAAGAAATGGACAAGCTGTACAGAAGATACGTTCTTTCCGCCCCGCTTGATTACTGCAGGAGAATCCCGTATCGGGCAGAACAGGTCTGGCTTGCAATCCGTCACGCTCTGGCATGGCACGATAACCCAAAGGGCGACTGCACGGTTCAGTACGACAAGCCGCTCAATCGTTCGGATCAGCCGCAGCCGATGGTGCAGCTATATGAGGCACCCATCAAGGAAAAGCCCACCTGTGATGGCAAGTGCGCAAAGCGCGGGAGGTGCTGATATGCAAAAGATGTTCAAGGCTATATTTTGCGATATATGCAGGAGAGTTACATTTCAGGAACAGCTTGAGGGCGGGTTTCAGGATGCGCTGACAGCGCAGGGCTGGGTGACTGACTGGCAAGTGACAACTGATTTTGACGGATTCCCTTTGGAGCATCCAAGAGTGATTGATCTTTGCCCGCAATGTCATGCACTGTATGGGAAAAGACCCTTTGAAATCGGGAAACCGATGCAGCGTTATCATGTGTGAGGTACTGACATGGAATCTGAGAAAACCTGCTGCACCTGCCGCTGGCATGAGAGATATACATGGGTTTGTTTCAACGGCCTGTCGCTGAACTGCACTAACGTCACCGACGTTGAGGACAGCTGCGAACACTGGGAAGAACGGACGGAAGAAAACGGCATTGAAGACTACGAGGTGAACTGAAATGAAGACCAAGAGGATGAAAAAGCTCCTGATGGGCATGGGCCTGTCACGGAACCAGGCAACCCGGATGATTCAGGAGCAGCGCGCCGAGGGATCGGCAAAGGCAAGCAATGCCCTTTACTTCCACGTTTTCCAAAAGAACTTCGGTTTGATCGTGTCCACCTGTGGCGGCGAGGTGCTGCCCTATCTCAACAGTTTTGTTTTGAAATGACTACATTTTGAAGTCGTTTCCAGAGAATAAGTAAGCCCGTCATAAAATTGCCGCCCCGACGAGGCGGCAAGGGGCTTGTATACCGAGGATAAACTAAGAACCAGCGGAGAGCGTAGCTTGAGGTTAGATTGAAAATTAGCTTGTAGTCCAACCAAGGTCTAAGCAAGATTTAGTCAAGACCTATGCAAGCCGTTCCCCGTGGCGGGGGTACAGGGGGAACCCCCTGTATTGTCTCCCCGCGGCAGAAGGGCGTAACGGATAGCAGGACTTCCCGGAGCGGGGGCGGGGGCAAGCATAGAAGTTCCCGGGCAGCTGGCGGTTTGGCCTTTATTCAGCAAATTGGACGTTTACGGAAAGGAGGACGTAGTGGGTATGAGCGGCGGCTTTTATGTCAGAGAACAGAAATACATCTGCGGCAAAGATTATGCCACTGCGCCCACCATGCAGGCGGAATTTTTTGAGGTTTCGGAGAAGGAACACAAGGCCAGCACCCGGCGGAAGAAAGAACTTGCCACCAGTCTGGCAAAGGAAGCCTACAACCTCCGCAAATCTGGCCGCTATCTCATTCTACTGGTAAACACGAACTTCCGCCCCGGAGATTTCTCGGTTACATATACCTACGATGATGAACACCATCCGGCTCCCAATGACCTTGCCCGGGCTGACCGGGATTTCTCCAACGCTGTGAAGAAGCTGTACCGTCTTTGCGACAAGAACGGAATCCAGCGTCCAAAGTGGGTTGTGGTGACGGAGTATTGCACCATGGACCCGGTGACGGGTGAAGTATTGGGGCGGCACCATCACCACGTCATTATGACCCACCCGGCGGGGCTAACCCGGGAAATGGTGGAACAGGCATGGAATGGCCGGGGCATGGCTCGGTGTGAGCCGCTGCACTTCGACCACAACAGCGTGGAAAGCCTTGCCCGATATATCGTGAAGAACCGTCGGTGCAAGCGGCACTGGCGGCAGAGCCACGGCTTGCAGCCGCCCAAAATGCCCCGTCCGAACGACAATAAAATGAGCCGCTCAAAGCTGAAAGATGTGTGCGAAAACTGTCTGGAAGACCGGGCATATTGGGAACGGATGTACCCGGGGTACACCCTGCATCGGTGCGAAGTCATCATCACGGGGAACTCTACCCGGCATCTGATCGTGAGCCTGTACCGCAAGGAACCACCAAAGAGCAAGAACAGGAGGAATCAGCCGTGAGTGCGAGACTGGAACTGGAAGACCTGCCGCCCAGGTATCGTGCCCAGGCGGAGAAGCAAATAGCCGCCCGCAGCGCAAGAAAAGCCTCGACGGGGGCGGTATCGCTGGAAGCAGCGGCCAAGGCTGCCGGGGAGATCGGCAAGACCTTCGAGAGCAAGGGCGAGTATGATTTTTACATCGGCACGGTACTGCCGGGCATCCAGTCCGGCAGGATCATTAAGGCAACGCCGCACGTTGCCTTTCCTTTGCTACCCGCAAAGGATTTTTGCGCCGTCCACCTCCCGGCGGCAAGGTATACGGCGGATTATGTGCTGGAATACGCCGACGGAACGGTGGAAGTGGTGGAAATCAAATCAAAATTCACCCGGCGGGCGCAGAGAGATTACATCTACCGTCGCAGACTGTTTATCGACCTGGTCGCAGAGCCGCGGGGCTATGTGTTCCGGGAAATCATCACCCCGGACACAAAATCCGAGATCAAAGAGTGGAAACGCCTGTCAGAACAGGCGGGAAAGGCATAAACATGGGAAAAAGCAGAGCAAGAGTGCCGTCGTATTACCGGCAGAGCATCCAGAACGCCGTAAATCGGCAGATCAACCTTGGTCGAACCAAAACGGCGGCATCGCTGAACCGGGAAGCTATCGGGCAGGTCGTGTCGTACTGTTTTGTGGCAGCGGCACACGACATTCTGGATTTTGATGCAGGAAAGGCGGCTGTGCTGACCGTCAAGATGAACAATGCGGCGGAACGGTACACGCTGGATCGGGACAAACGAGGGGCACGGAAAGCCCGCATTGCGCTGGAAGACCGCACCACGCCGCTGATGGTGGAAACTTTCCTGCTCCCGGCGGGAAAGCTGGGCAAGACGGCCAATGAGCGGGAAATCCTTGCTGAACGCCGGGATGCTGCCGACATGGTGGCCCGGTATTACGTGGAAGCTCTGCACGACATGAGCTATACCGTGGAGCAGATCGCAGCTGTTATGCGCGAGACCCGCTCCAACTTCGAGCAGTTCCTTGGATGGTCTGAGGATGGCGAGATGGTAGCTTACGAGAAGTTGTGCCGCATGGTGAAGGGCATCTACGGCGTGGGGGCTATGGTCGAGCGGGTAAACGGGCAAGGACCCATCTTTGGCACTGAATTTTGATTTTTCGGGAGGCAGAGCATGAAGACACACGAGGCGGAAACGATTCTGAAATACTGCGCAGACATTCCACGTCGGCTTTCAATCATCCGCCGCCAGTGTGCCGCTCTGGACGACGAAGTGGACACCCTGAAAGGCATCAACATGGACGGTATGCCCGGCGGAGGGCGGCCCGGGGACAGCACCGCGGCGATGGCCTGCAAGATGGACGATCTGGGCATTGGCGACAGGCTGCGCAGTCTGGAACGTCAGCAGGCTCTTTTGAAGTCCGACGAGGCTTTGATCCGGGGACAAATTGACCGCCTGGACAGTGTCCACAATCTGATCCTGACAGAATACTACATCGGCCACAAAAAATGGGCAGAAGTGCAGGTCGATGCGGGATACAGCATCCAGCATTTGAAACGGCTTCGGAACGTGGCTTTGCTGGCCTTTGGCCGAGGTGTGGAACGGCTGCCTGAGTGCCCCGCCTTATTATCACGCGCGTATAACGTGCGCGAGACCCTGCCCAGGGCAGATGCGTGGCTTGAGGGCGATATTCTCCTATAGGGGAGATCGACCGTCGGGGCCTCACGCAAATGCGCTTCCGCAAATTGTGACCACCCGGCGCAGAAAAACAAACACGACTACCCGGAAATGTGGAAAAGTTGGCAAGAAATTACCCGGCGGGCTGTGCGGCCTGCCGGGTATTGTAGAATCTGAGATTTTGGAGGGCAAAAATGGGAATCAGAATTGAGTTGACCGACAATGATCTTCCTGAGACAACACAGGAAATCGAGATTGGCGAGGAAGAAGTCGAGCAGATAATGAAAAAAACCCCGGCGGAGTGCCGGGAGATGGCGGACAAAATCTTGTTGTCAATCAGCAGCCGGGAGGATGGCGGCATTGAGATTTGCCCCGGGAATAGCGGGCGCATTGTGCTGCACTCCGAGAAAGAAGCAGAGTGGTTTTGCGAACAAATCATTCGTTCGATTCGTCGAAGCCAATCACGGTTATAAGTTTGCCGGAACCTGATTTTGGAAGTTTCTTTAATCTGTTCTGCATGAGGTACTGACGGACCATTTCGGTGCCCTCACGCGGCGAAAGTCGGCGATAGGCATAAACATAAAGCGTGAAATCTCCAATTTTGAAGGTTGTCACAACATCCGGCATTTCAAAATAATCCTGCATAAGTCTGTCCTTTCAACATCACAAGCCCGTCAGGTCATGGACCCGGCGGGCTTTTCGTTTTTCGCGATTACTTTTCGTGCGGCGGATCAGGCGGAGCATTGCGCTTGAGAATGATCTGTGGGGCATCCGGGGCGGCTCCCTGCTCCTGTGCATACCGGGCAATCTCGTCCGGCAGCCCGACGGGGAAACCGTTCTCGTCAAGTGGCCCATCGTACCCGGTGAAGTCCACGATATGCACGGCGGGCGGCTCGGGAATCAGTTTGTAGTATCTGCCGTCCTCGTAGTTCTGATCCGTGACACGGTTCCAGTAGCCAATATCGCCGTGCTCTTCCTGGGCGGCCTCCATTGCGTCTTTGGCTTGTTCTTCGGTCAATCCGTCGAAGGTCAGGCGGGAACCGTCTGCAAAGGCGGCAACCAGCCGCCACGGGGCAAAAAATTCGGTTTCATCCATGAAAATGCTCCATTTCGTGCGGTTTTCGTAAATGAGTTGAAGTTTTGATAACGAAAAAGTTCAATTCAATCACAAAAAAAGTGAATTTCGTGTGCAAAATCAGCGATTCGATTTCGTGGGGATGTACCCATGCAGGCAGCGGTTACAGCCGTATTTCGTGAGAGCGGCAGTCACACGATCTTCCGGGAAGTAAAACACAAGTTCGTTTTCGTTGGGGAGACCTGCCCCGGCTGGATATTCAAGCCCGGTGTACCAGTCCGTTTCCATCTCATACTTGCGGCGCAGATATTTGTAAACGTCCCGCTGGGCCTTGTCGAACACCTCCACGAAGGAGAAGGACGCACACGGCGGCAGCTCGTTTGCCAGCATGGGCACGTTTTCGGCGATCCACTCCACGATTTTGGCTTTGGCTGCGCTGCGGCGGGGTTTGTCCTCCCGGCGGATGGCATCAAGAAGAATGAGCAGGTTCGGTTTCGAGAGGTCGGAAAGCACCTCGGCCAGCGGATAAGGATTTTCGTGGATCAGCGGCGACGTGCGCAGCTCTTCGGAAATGTCGAGATCGTAGCAGGTAACGGCCCGCTGGCGGTCGTCTACCCGCTCGCTGGTATAGTACAGCATATTCTCGATGTGCTTTTGTGCAGCCTCGGAAAGCTGTTCCACAAGGGCAATGCTGTCCTCAAAGCTGATCTGTGCTTCGTTCCGTTCGCCGCTGCTCCTGCCCGTCTTATAGTCCAGAGGGATGATCCCAAGCTCCATAGCAAGGCGATAGATATGCTTGCAGGGCTTTTTCCGTTTCACAAAATCGTTGCAGGTGCAGGCGGCAAGGCTGGTCTGATAGGGCAGCTTGCCGGAGCCATAGAAAACCCCGGTTTCGTGTTCCCGGTCAATGCTGGTGGGGCTGGTCTTGCTCTGCTGGGCACTGTTCAGCCGCTTTTCTTCGTCGGGTCCGGCGTTCTGTTCAGGCCAAGGGCCAAATGCAGGAATCGTATACATGAGAATACCTCCTTGTCGGTTTTTGTTACTGGATTTCGTTACAACCATGATAGGACAAAACGCAAAGAAAAGCAATAAAACGCAAGAAAGATTTCGTGTGGAATCCCACAAAATCCCCGGCGGGTGGCCGGGGCGCAGAAATCAGGCAAAGCGGATGGTGTTTCGTGCCATGCGGCCGCGCAGGGCGGAGAGCGTCAGACTGCCGCAGGCGTTATCCCATCCACCCCCGGCGGCGGGAATGTAGGGATACAGGGTGCGCGGGTCGTTGGAATCCGGGTCAACGAGATGGTGGACGCGCCCGGTTTCATCGTCCGTGTAAACGTCCCATCCTGCAATGCTGTGGCGGGTATAGGTTTTCATGCTTGAATACTTCCTTTCGCGTTTCGTGGTGGGCAGCGGATCAGGCTTCGGTGAAGTGGGAGACGGTGCGCCGGGACAGCGCAAAGGCGATGGCGGGCACATCGTCGTCCGTTTCGCTGCGGGCTTTGATGGCCTCGGCGATGCGGGCCAGATCGTCCACCGTGATGCCGCCCGGCTTGCGGCTGCTCTCGTCTGCATCGTTCAAGATGCGGTCGTATTCTTCGCAATCGCAGCAGGTGCAGTAGTCGTTGGCGATGCAGGCGTAACGTGCGCCCTCAGCGTCCAGAATGCGGGTCTCTTTCAGTTTCATTTCGTGACAGCTCCTTTTCGTATTTCGTGAGGTTGGATTTCGTGATACTCCCGGCGGGCTGCCGGGGAGATGGAGCGGGGCTGCTTTACGGTGCCTGCCCTGCCAGAGTTTCCGATTTCGTGTTATGCGTTGCCGTCGAGAACGTCCATCACCTGATGCGCGGCATACTTTCCGTTTGCGGTGAGCTGCCGCTGCCATGCGCTGTTGCGGGGAGACCAGCGGAAACCGTTCCGTTTCAGCAGTTCGCGGGTCTCGTCATTGGGTTTGCCGTCGAAGATCAACTGCACCCGCATAGCCTCGGTGTCTTCCCGGTAGGTGTAGCCGCTGCGCTCTTCTTCCACCGGGGCGGCGGCTTTGGCGGCTTCCAATTTCGTGATCCGCTCCTTTACCCGCTTGATGTTGGCGTTGCTGTTGCTGAGGGCGTAGGTCGGGAAGGGCTTGCCGTGGAACTGCAGCGGGGACCCGTCGCCGTTCCGCCCGCCTGCGGGGTAGACCTTCGGTTTCGTGATCCATGCCATAGTGTCGGCGGGGATGCCCTCGAAACCGTCCAGCGTTTTGTTTTTGCGGTAGTAGGCATTGGCGGAAACCATCATTTCGTGCCCGGCTTCCAGCCCAGCCAGCTTCTCCCGCAGATAGTCCAGCACCTCGGGGTCATTGCTCTTGACGGTGAGGGTGTGGGCGGTCTTGAGCAGATCAAGATAGTGTTCCGCCTTGCGGAAGGTTTCGTGATTGGCTTCCCATGCTTTGACCTGCTTCTCCTTCTTCCGGGTCGGGAAGTTGCCAGCCCCGCAGATCATCACGCTGGGGCAGCGGGTGCCGATCTCGTTGTCCCGGTTGATGGCCTCGGCCAGCGTCTTGGCGTAGCGGTCAAACAGAAACTCGGCGTGTTCCTTCTGGGCCTCGGTGCTGCACATGGCTTTGACCCGTTCCAGGATGGCGGCAGCCTCGGCAACGTCGGCGTTATAGCCGGCGGTTGCGCTGCCCTTCTCGTAGTCGTCGAAGGACCGCATTTCGTGAGAGAGGCGGGCGGCAGATTCGTTGATGGTGTAAGTACGCATTTCGTGTATCTCCTTTTCGTGTTGGATTTCGTGATACTCCCGGCGGGGTGCCGGGGCGGTGGGATCGGGTCGCTTTGCGGTGCGGCCCGTCAAGGTATCCGTTTAATCCATCTGGCAATAGTCCATGGCCTGATAGCCCATCCCGGCAAGTGCCCGGGTCATTGCTTCGGCGTTTCGTGTGCGGGCGTTGCCCTGCGCTCTGGTGTCCGGCCCGAAGACCCACCGACGGCCCCCGAACAGGTTCCAAGAAAAGCAGCTCGTGCCCGCTTCCTTGGCGGCCTGCTCCACCTTTGCCGCCTGCCAACGGGGAAGACTGAGGGCGACGGAATCAAAGTTGCAGGTGCCGCCGTCTTCCGGGTTTTCGTGTTCGGCGTTGCGTCCGGCTTCAAGCGCGGCCCGCAGGTCATCCCGCAGCTTGGCGTATTTGCCGGAAAGCGGTTTCGTGGCGGGCTTCTCGGTGAGGCGGCGGAACAGTTCCCCATACAGGCGGCGGGCGGTGTCCAGGTCTTCCGCCTCGTCGCTCTCGATCTCGTTCCCTTCGGCATCCAGTGCGGCGACGGTGAAGCGGCCCGGGGTGATCTCGGCCACGTCCACGACGATCTGCCGCCCGTTGTAGTCGCTGCCCTCGTAGTGGAGCCATGCGGTGCGCTGGTGGGTCTGCTGATATGCTGTCATGGTGTGCATCTCCTTTTCGTTTCGTGGTATGCTCCCCGGCGGGGTGCCGGGGCAGTGGGGCGGGGTCGCTTTGCGGTGCGGCCCTGCTGAGGTGTCCGGCGGGGGGTTCAAGCGGTGTACAGGTAGCCGCGGCGGGCGCAGATGATGGTGAGGCGGGCGGCGTCAATCTGTGGTTGGAGTTCCGCGGCCTTGCAGGGGCTGAGCCGAATTTCGGTGCGCAGGGTCTGGATTTTCCACACGGCGGGAAGCTCCACGTTGATCTGCTCGAAGATGTTGTTAAACTTTTTCATGGTTCGTTCTCCTTTTCGTTCAGGCCACGGCATCCGCGGCGGTGTAGTTGTATGGAATCTCGTCGGCAACCCCGGCGGCGGTGTCCCGGTCGGCGTGGCCGATGGGCACCAGCTCGCCGGTCTGACGGTCGGCGTGGTAAAACGTGACCTGCCAGCCGCCCGGGGTCCGGGTGCTGGGGGCTACGATGATCTGCCGCCCCGGGGCAATGTACCGGGTGACGGCGTACCGTGTGACCTGTTCGCAGATGGCGGCGATCCGGGCGGCTTGCGTGGTGGCAAACTCGCAGGTGTCGCAGATGTCCAGGTCTAACAGTTCGTCCGGGTCGCCGGTGACGATGGGCAGCGGATCGAGCTTGATTTCGTGCATGGTCTGCATCTCCTTTTCGTGATATGCCCCCGGCGGGGTGCCGGTGGGAAGTGGGGCGGGGCCGCTTTGGGCGGTGCGGCCCTGCTGGGGTGTCCGGGGTTGTGTTCACGCATTCTGTGCAGCGGCGACCATTGCGGCGCAGTTCTTCAGGCGTTCGCTGGGGGTTTTCTCCATCTTTGCAACGGATTCGAGAAGTTCAAACGCTGCGGTTTTGGCTGCGCTCCGGCTGTTCTGGCCGGGGCCGATGCTGACACCGTAAGCGGGGTGAACGGCGTACCAGATCGTGGCCTTGCCAAGGTGGAGCGCGTAGTAGTTGAAAACGCCGTCGGTGTAGCCGTCCCGCTTCTCCGCGTGGTTGGTGGGATTCTGCGGAGTGGTGCAGATAGCGTAAAAGCTGCACTTCTTCCAGCCGCCCGGCTTCTTGTCCGTCACGCCGGCGGGGATGATCTCCGGGGCGGGTTTCGTGGTGGGCTCTGCGGGCTTCTCGGCGGCTGCTATATCCTGCCGGGCTTTGCGCCACGCGCTGAGGGCTTCGGCCTGCGCTTTGCGGTCGGTTTCAGGCACGGCCAGAAAAGCGGCCTTTGCCTTGCATTCCGTCTGCTTGAGAACGTCCAGCGCGTTTTTTGTGTCGGCCTGCTCTGCTGCTGCTTTTGCGGCGGCCTTGCGTTCGGCTGCCAGCTTCTTGTTGTAGGCGATGATCTCAGCGGTGGAGCTGAACCGGGCAGCGGGGGCGGGCTTGCTGTCCTGCACCTGCAGGCAGCTGAACAGGTGGGATTTTGTCGGGTAGTAATGCGGATCGGGGGCGGCTTCCTTGCCTTCGGCCTCTGCCGCTTCCCGCTGGGCCTTGCTGGGCTTCGTGGTGTACTTCCACAGATAGCAGGTAATGAGGCTCTTTTCCCCGGTGCGGATGCGCTTGTTCAAGCTGTTCCACTTGGCGATGGTGTGCAGTTCATCGGCGGCTAGAACGGCTTCCACGTCAGCGACGCTGGCGGGCTTCTCGTTGCCGTCGTCGTCGGTGGTGGTGGCCTTGGCAGCGATGGCGGCGATCTGTTCCGGGGTGTGGTGCGCCGTTGTGATGGCGTGTAGGGTGGCGGGGGCCAGCTTCTCGGCCTCGCTGAGGATGATCTGATTATTGCTCATGCCTTTCATGGTACTTGCTCCTTTTCGTGTTGTGGTTGGCGTTCGGGATGATCTCCCGGCGGCTGCCGGGGTAGTGGGGCGGGGTCGCTTTACGGTGCGGCCCTGCTAAGGTGTCCGGCGGGGGTCAATCGTCGATGGAGCAGCAGCCGAAAAAGGCATCTTCCACGGTGTCGTCGCTGAAATCGTCCGGGGTGCCGTTGGCGTTCACAACCAGCTGGACCCGGTCGAAGATGCGCAGATCGGTTTCGGCATCCACCAGAAAAAACCAGTCGTCTCCGTCCTTCAGGTCGCTGCACCAGACTTCCACCCGGTCGCCGTAGGCGTACAGCCCGCGCACCTCAGCCGGGGCGATGTACCGCCCCAGAGGGCCGACGGTGTAGGGGCAGGCGGCGGAAGCGGTGGGGGCCAGCAGCCCGGCGGCAAGTGCCAGAGCAGCGGCGGCGGTTGCGATCTTCTTTGAAATTCTCATGGTTCAAATCTCCTTTTGCTTTTCAGGTTTGCCCCGGCGGGCTGCCGGGGTAGTGGGGCGGGGCCGCTTTGAGCGGTGCGGCCCCGCTGGGGTATCCGCTTGACTATCACCCCCGATCTGTGGTAAACTGGCTTACAAGATGGACGTTCGGAAATTCATCTTGCAAGCCTGTCACCTGCTCAGTGGGTGGCGGGCTTTCTTTTTGCCCACTGTTCGAGCAGTTCCGCCCAAATCCGCCGCTTGACGGATTCGGGGAGCTGGAAAAACTCTTTGCTCATGCGGTTCACTCCTTTCGGCTTACTCGCAACCGCTCCGGCTTGTCGTCCGGCTCGCTTGCTGTGGCCTAATCTTAGCATGACGGAATGCCACTGTCAAGCATGACGGAATGCTTTCTACGTTTTGCACAAAAACATGACGGAATGCTTGTTGATTTTTGCATGGCGGAATGCCGCTGAATTTGCTATAATATAATAAACGCAGGCGCGAAAAGAGGTGATATAATGCCAATCTCGGAGAAAAAGAAAATCACAAATAGCCGATATATTGCAAAATGCGATTCAATCCAGATTCGACCCTCGAAAGATCGGGGCGGAGAAATCCGGGCAGCAGCGGCGGCGGCTGGACAGAGTGTGCAGGCCTATATCTTGCAGGCTTGCGCCGAAAGAATGGCCCGTGATGGATTCACCCCGGCGGAATCCGGGGAAGAAGGGGGCTAAGGGGGGATAATAGGGCGGCATAGAACCTAGTTCACCGTTACCGATGGGGCGATATGCCGTTAAGTGAAGAATCTGACCCCTCCAGCAAACGGCAAAGTTGACCCGGCGGAACGGTGCCAGCGGGACCCGTGCGGGTGGATCAGGTGCAGCCGGAACCAGTGCCAGACGGCCCCGGCCCCGATCAGCACCGGGAAGGACCCGCCCCGCCTCGATCAGCAGCAGAAACGAAAAAGCCAGAGTGAACGGCCTGCGCCGTCCGCTCTGGCTTTTCTTCTGCCAACGGCCCGCCCCGATCAGCACCGCCGCCCCGATCAGCACCGGGAAGGACCGCGCCGCCCACGGTGACGACCTGCCCGATCTGCCCGGCCTGGGCGGTGACGGCCTGCCCGATGAGCAGCGGACCGCCCGCCCGATCACCTGCCCGGCCTGCTCCTTCCAGCCGGACCCCGCCGCCGCTCTGATGACCCCGCCCTGTCTCTTATACACATCTGACGC
>ERZ1694980.57-NODE-57-length-89428-cov-30.125027_pt1 | contig 89428 bp, 103 predicted proteins | sample MGYA00581606_ERZ1694980 | MGnify/ENA primary metagenome ERZ1694980 (study PRJEB42213, sample SAMN07424368) | human gut metagenome | biome: ENVO:00009003; feature: ENVO:2100002; material: ENVO:00002003 | host: Homo sapiens | place: USA | collected 2014 ...
GGAAGTGTTGGGTTCGAGTGCTGTGGACAATGCTCCACCACATCCCCAGACCATTTGGTCTGGGGATTTTTTTGTGTCATTTGCCAGCCCGGAACAGCAAACCGGGAATTTCACTCTATCGGGGGTGTTCTTTCCTTGGCAGGTGTGGTATACTCGGCTTAGTTCAACAAATCTGGATTTGGAGGGTTGAATCATGTGGAATGAATTAGGTATCAGCGGAGGAACCGCAATTGTTATTTTAATTGCGCTGTATTATGTTATCAAATGGGCAGTGAGAAACGGCATCAAAGAAGCGTATCGTGCTATCACGGGAGAGAAAACCAATGAAGATATCCAAAACGAAAAAGAGCTGAAAGAACTTGGCTTAGATTCAGAAGATCAATAAATCCGCACTCGTTCCCGGCAAAGAGCAGCGCACAAAAACCCACATAAAGGAGATGCTTCCCCATGGAATACAAACGTTTTGGCAATAAGATCATTGTCCGCATCGACAAGGACGAGGAGATCCTAGAACAGGTCAAAAAACTTGCCCTGAAAGAAAACATCCGCCTTGCCGCCGTGCAGGCGCTGGGTGCTACCAACAGCTTCACGGTGGGCGTATATAATGTGGTAGAAAAGCAATACTACGCCAACAGCTTCAGCGGCAGCTTTGAGATCGTGTCCCTGACCGGCACCATCAACACCATGAACGGTGAATTCTACACCCACCTGCACATGAGCGCCGGAAACGACAAGGGCGAGGTGTTCGGCGGGCATCTGAACCGGGCGGTGGTCAGCGCCACCTGCGAGATGGTGGTGGATGTTCTGGACGGCACGGTAGACCGCCAATACGACCCCGTTACCGGGCTGAACCTGTTCAAGTTCTGAGCTTCTTTTCAAAAACGAGAAAGACCGCTGCGCGATGTCTGCGCAGCGGCCTTTTGTTTATAGCTCTTCCCGGCGGGTGTAGGGCGTCATGCCGTGGTCGGCGGGGTCGTAGGCTTCCAGCACGGTAATGTAGTTTTCCTGAAAGTGGCACAATACGGTCTTTAAAATGCCGCTCAGCTGCCCCTTTACCGTGATGGTGGACAGGACAAAGTCTGCCACCAGCTGCACCGTCTCCGGCTGCAGCTCAAAGCACAGGCCCACCGCCAGCATAGGGATGACGATCTGCTGCGCCTGCAGCGGCACCGCGCTGCCCAGCTTTTCCAGTACCGGACGGCTCAGCGCCGAGGCTGCCTGTACGCAGCGCTCCACCTTTTCCTGCGGGAAGCGCTGCATCAGTTCCATGCTGCGCAGCTGCGCCACCACGGCGGCATCATCGCGCACGATGCCCCGGGTCACTTCTTCCTCCGTGCGGGTGGTCGCGCATTGCAGCATACAGCGCATGGCGTCCTCGTAGTCCTCGTAGTAGGTCTGACGGTCGCAGAACAGGTCCAGCATGGAGCGCAGCACGGCATCGGTCTCCTCGGAGACCGCCAGCCGCCCGAAATCTATCGGCGTGCCTTCCATCCCTGCGCTGCGGTCATTCAGCGCCTCCAGCTCCTCCGGGATGACCGTGGAAGGCAGAAAGCGGTCGTTGCCGTTGCGGTAAAAGCCCCACTCTGCGGGCAGGATGCGGGGGATGACATCGCCGCTGGAAACGATATTGAAGATGTTGCTGGTACCCCAGTTCTTTTTCAGGCTGCCGTCTGCCGCGTGGTTGTTGTCATAATCCTGCTGTAAATCGGGGCAGTCTGCCGCCGTCAGGGACGCCGGGGCGGCAAAGGTATAGACAAAGGTGTTTTTCTTTTCCAGCTGCGGCAGCACGGCGGGCAGGCGCGCCGCCACAAGGTTGGCCACACCGCCGCCCCGGCTGTAACCGCCCATCCAGAGCTTCAGGGTGCCCAGCGGCTGACGCTTTGCCGACGTCTGAACGTATCCTCGTATTTTTTCAACCAGCTGCCGCGCCGCCGTCACAAAGCCGACGTGGGCGCTGCCCGGCCCTGCATGAAGGTTGCCGGACCACTCGGCCCCGTAGCCGGAGCCGCGCAGGAACGCCCCGATAATGGTCACCTGCCTGCCGCCGCGCACCAGCGTTTTGCGGGCGATGGCGCAGCCCACGGTGTCCGGGGTGTCGTTCAGGCTGTGGGTATAGTTGAACAGCTGCACCTCAGTAAAGCCCAGCTTTGCAAAGGCGTCCCGGATATGGTCGGCGCGGCCGACCTCCCCCTCCATCCAATAGCGCTGGTCGCTCTCCCACGGGCAGTCGGCGGCTGCCGCCATGCCCAAGGTGGCCAGCGCCAGCTGGTTGTCGTACTCCGTGGCCGGGTGGTCGAACAGGCTGTCGCTGTAATAGTAGTCGTGCCGCAGGTCGGCACCGCAGCGGTCGCTGCGGTACCACAGGGTATAGTAGTCGTCCGGCACGGCGCGGCCAACCAGCGCCGTAGCTGCCCCGGCCTGCGGCAGCGCCGCAGCGGGTGCAAGCGTCCCCGCTGCAAAGGTCACCGCAAGACCCTTACAAAAATCCCGTCGTTTCATGGTTTCATCCCCCGCATCCTGCCCTGCGGCCTGTGCACCGCAGGCTTTTTTATAGTATAAACCTTTTTGCCGCCGGATGCAATTTTTACTTGCGGCGACAGACGGGACGATTTAGAATGCCCTCCGCTTACGCTCTGGGCATAATCAGCGGAATTGGATTTTTATTCGGGATTCAGAAAAGCCTGCGGGCTTTTCTGAATCCCCTTTTCACGGGAGGGGTCGTAAAGGCAAACGGCATTTGTAGTGCCGCTTTCTGCGAAAGCGCGGCGCTGCGGGCGGGCGCTTGCTCCCCCTTGGGGGAGCTGTCGCGCAGCGACTGAGGGGCTTCAAATCGGCGGAGCCGGAAAAAACGGTTAAAAGATCTTCACGCCGAACAGGCGTGAATCTTCAGTTTTTTCCGGTGCAGCCCACTTCTTTGGGGTTAAAAGGGGCGAGCAGCCCCTTTTTCGTGGCTCCAGCGCGTCGAAATCGCTGGCACTTTTCTGGTTCTCTTTTGGTGTCAAAAGAGAACATCCCTCGGCTACCACCTCCTACCCCGTGCCGCTGCAACTGCCGCTTTTTCTCTACACTCTCTGTAAAAAATCAACCGGGAAGCTCCGCAGAACTTCCCGGTTGACAGATACAATAATATTCTTTATTACAGCGAAAGATCCAGTTCGTGGCAGTACTCCACGATGTGGTTGAACATCTGCTCCACGGCGGGAGCCATGGAGGCCGGTCGCTGCACGGCCAGACCCACCACGCGGTACTCCTCCGGCTCGATGGGGTACACCTTGACGGCGGCTTTGCAGTCCCGCAGCAGCATCTGCGGCATGATGGAGATGCCAAGTCCGGCCTCCACCATGGCGATATTGGACTGGTCGTCGATGACGTGGCAGCGGCGCTCGGTGCCGATTTTGTATTTCTTGAGGAACTGGCGCATCTCGGCGTCGGTGGCGTCACACTGCACCACAAAGCTCTGGCCGTTCATCAGCGCCGGGGTCATTACGCCGTCCTGCGGCTCCGGCCAGTCCTGCGGCACGATGCACAGCAGCGGCTCCCGGAACAGCTCGGTGAGGTTGAATTCCTCCCGGCAGGTGGAGGACAGGAAAGCGATATCCACCTGACCGGTGCGCAGCCATTCCTTGACATCATCGTAGGTGCCCTGATATACTTCGATCTCGATCTGCGGATAATGCGCCGCAAAGCTTTTCAGCAGCCCGGGCAGCAGCGATGCACACACCGAGTTGAATACACCCAGCTTCACCTTGCCCTTTTCCAAGCCATTCAGGCGGGCGATGCTCTGCTTCAGCGCCTCGTCACTGTTGAGCACATCGCGGATAGAAGGATACAGGGAAGCGCCGTAACTGGTCATGGATACGCCGTTTTTGCCGCGGTTGAACAGGGCAAAGCCCAGCTCCTCCTCCATTACGGCAATGGCGTGACTGATGGCCGAGGGGGTCAGGTGCAGCTGCTGTGCCGCCTTGTTAAAGCTGCCCTGCCGGGCCACGGCATCAAAAATTTCGTAGGAAAAAAGCGTCATGCCCAAAGCCTCCTTCCGTCTTTACTGGTTCGGAGACGCCCGATTCTCTGTGAATCTTTTTCATCTTTCATTTGAGATAGTTCAATTATCTTCTTGATTGTACTATCCCGCGCCTTTTCTGTCAAGCATTTTGCCCCGATTTTTGCACGTTCTGTGCAGATTTTGCCGCGATTTTTGCAGGAAATGCCGCCTTTCCTCCGTTATAGTTCCTGTAACGATTTTTAACGACCTGAACGAGGTATTTTTTATGACCGCACTATCCCCGCGCCGCACTTTCAGCGGCACTGCTCTTAAAACCATTGCCTGCATCACCATGCTGGTGGACCACATCGGCGCGTCCTGCATCGAGGCAGGCATCCTTACGCCCGGGCTGGACGCCGGCACCCTCTCGCAGGACACCCTTTCCGCCTACCCACTGTACCGGCTGGACATGGTGCTGCGCTTCACCGGGCGGCTGGCCTTTCCCCTGTTCTGCTTTCTGCTGGTGGAGGGCTTTGTGCACACCCACAACGTCAAAGGCTACCTTGGGCGGCTGGTGCTGTTCGGCATTTTGAGCGAGGTACCCTTTGACCTTGCGTTCTTCCGCACCCCCTTTGACCCCAGTGCACAGAACGTTTACTGGACGCTGGCGCTGGGCGTGCTGGCTATGGCAGGGCTCAAGCGCTTTGAAAAGGAAAACGGCCTGCCCGGCTGGCAGGGGCTTGTGTGGGCGGGCGGCTGCGCCGCGCTGGCGCTGGTTGCCAACACCGACTACCACGCCATCGGCGTGCTCATCATCTGCACCCTGTACCTGACCCGCGCAGACCGCAAGCGGCAGTGCCTTGCAGGTGCGCTGCTGTTTTTGTTCGAGCTGACTGCGCCGCTGGCCTTTGTGCTGGTCTGGTTCTACAACGGGCAGCGCGGCGCGTGCAGTCCGCTGCAGAAAAAGGCCTTTTACTGGTTCTACCCGGTGCACCTGCTGGTGCTGGCAGGCATCACGAACCTGCTGCTGTAAAGCTTTTCCGGTTCAGCTGGCTCACCGCTGCAAGACGAGACGATCGGGAATGCCCTCCGCGTTGCTCTGGGCATATTCAGCGGAAAGATTATTTATAATTTTGGGGTTCTGAAAAGCCCGCGGAGCTTGTCGGGGCAAAGCCCCTCCATCTGCTTGCGCAGACCGCTCTGCCGCTTAAAAGCCCCACTGGGGCTTTCATTGCTGCGCAAACGCGGGCTTTTCAGAGCCCCTTTTTCACGAGTAAAAACGCTACAAAAAGGAAAATCCCCCCGCAGTTTTCACGAAACTACGAGGGATTTTCTTGGCGGAGTAGGAGGGATTTGAACCCTCGCGCCGTTGTTTAGACGACCTACGCCCTTAGCAGAGCCTTAAAAAACCACGCTATAACGTTGCCCGGCACAACCAGACGGGGCAACACCGGGGGCATCGCCATCACTCGTTAAAAGCGGCGGTTGCCAGCTCCACGGCTGCCAGCTTATCCTCAAAAAGCTGGTGGCGGCTGTAATGCTGCGTGATATCCCTGACCGCATGGCCGAGGATCAGCTTTTGCAGCAGCGGCTGCACCCCGGCGGCCTCCATGGCGGTTGCCAGCGTGTGACGGCAGCTGTGGGCGGTCATGTGCGGCCTGCCGCCCCAGCGCTCCACTGCCGGGCACCAGCGATCATAAAAGTGCTCGCGGCAGCCATCAGCCAGACCGTGGGTGGCCATCTGCATGGCCTCAGTCACCAGCGGCACGATGGCGGTAGCAATGGGGATCTCCCGGTTTTTGCCCGCTGCCGTTTTTATACCGCCTATGATGCACTGACGCTGGAGGTCGATGTTGGCAAGATCCAGCTGCATCAGCTCGCCCGGTCTCATGCCAGTGTAGCACAAGATCAGCGCATACCGGGCAAGATCGTCCCCGGCACGGTACGCCTGCCACATCTGGTGCACCTCGTCCACGGTGTAGGCATCGCGCTCGCTGTCTGGCACCGGCGGCAGCTCGATCAGGGCGGTCTTGTCCTGTGCCATGTCCAGCGCCTCGCTGGTGACTGCCACCTCGTACAGCTTGCCCAGCAGCGTCTTGATATCCCGGTGGGCATAGTAGTCACCGGGCGCGGCGTCCGTCAGCTCCTGCAACACCTTAAAAGGTATCTGCCCGACAACCTGCATCTGGATCCGCTCCAGCCTGCGCCATGCGGTGCCATAATGGCTGCGCTTGTCCTTGCTGAGCGCCTGCCACTTTTTTGTCTGCTGCAGGGCTGTCCAGCAGTCGATCAGGCGCATGGATCTGGGTGCCACACCGGTGCGGGTGTAGGTGTCCAGATACTCCTCGGCGGCTGCCCGGGTGGGAAAGCCGCACTTTTTGCGGGCATAGACAATCGTGCCGTTACGCACCACGCGCACCTGTATTGTCCATGTTTTCCCGCTCCGGTAGATGCAGCCCTTGCCGTTTGCGCGCTTGCGCGGCTTTGGCGCTGCCGTGCGTTGCTGCTTTTTGCCGCAGTATGGACAGTATAGGGCATCTTCCTGTATTTCTCGCCCGCAGGCGGTTCTTTGACATTTCATTTCTTCCCTCCGCTTGCATACTCTGCCCGGCGGTGGTATTATAGATCTGCAAGTTTTGGCTTGTTTGAGATCTACGATGCTACCGCAGGCATACAGATCGGAAACGCTCCTGGTGTTCCAGCACCGGGGGCGTTTTTTATTCGCTGATCGCTCTGAAAATTTCCAATTTCAAAGATTCGTCATCATCGTAGGTTCCATCCATGATAGCCTGTATGATTTGGTGCAAAAGTTCTTTATCAATTTTGCTGGCAGCAACATTCAAGCAGATATTTTCTGTCTTAGCTAAAAATGTTTCTGCAACAGAAAGATATCCATTCAGAAGCAGAAAAAGCGTAGATAATGTAATCGCCAACCGTTTATTTCCATCGGCAAAACAATGAAATTGGCATGTGCAGAAAAACAAATGCGTCAGTTTATCCACAAAGGTAGGATACCAGTCATCGTTCTGGATGTTATACAGAACGCCCTCAAGCCGACCAAAGTCGATTTCTTCAAGCGTTCCACCACCGCTATATTCAACCGTTTTAGCGTGTGTGATCCTCGCCTGTTCTGGCGTGATATATATGATGTTTTCCATTACTGACTTTCCTTTAATCGGGCTAACACATCTCGGTTTTCGTCCATCAGCTTTTCAAGTTCGTGTCCGGCATCGCCGAGAAAGCGTTCATACTCATTCTTTTCCAATGGACGGATATACTCTTTCAGCTGATAGTGGAACGCATCTCGCAACGCCATATCACGACTTGCCATTTTTGTTCTTGCTTGTATAATGAGCGGCTTCCAGAGTGGAAGATTTTCAAATGCGGTAAAAAGGTCTGAAAGTTCCCAGTTGTTCAGCTTGTGACCAAGTGCTGTGGACTGTTGCTTTATCATTTCAGCCAAACCACATTCGTAGGATGCGATCAACGTGAGAATCTCTGAATAGAAGGTATCACGCACCCTGTCTTTTGCGCTCAGATTGAGGACTTGCTTATATTCTTTTGCTTTTTCACGGAAAATGCTCTGGTATATCTTATCTGTATAAATCCCGTATTTTGCATTTCCCATATCAACATAATCGCGCAATGCATCCGTAAACTCCCGGCGGTAATTTTCCTCCTGAAGAAATGCTCCCAAAAAATCGCTATCACGTTTGTTGATATACTTGGTTCCACCACCGGCTTTACGGTTGATAAAGTCAATGACGATATCCAGAATCACCTTTCGCAAACTCTTTGCAGGGTCGCTTTCTACCAAAAGCATCGCCAAATTTAAGAAAGCGCGAAAATCAAAAATTGCGATTTGGGAAGTGCGATTACTGATGCTCCCGACATAAATGTCGGGAACATCCTGCGTCTGGATGCAGTCTAAAAAATCCTTCAAACGCTTGCCAATCAAAATTTCATATCCGTTTTCGGTAAGTTCACCCTGATTCTCGCTGACATAGCGCTCAATCGTGCGTATATCGACCTCAAAATACGTTGCAACCATGCTTTTTGTAAAACAAAGTTTTTCCTCAAAGAGAAATCCCTTTATGTTTGTCTGTTGCTGAATTTCGGCAAGCGCAGCATCATTATTGAGAATATTTTGTCGGTCTATCTGAGATGCAGTCAGGTCTTTGTCCACACTAAGTTCCCTCCTCCTGCTTATATATCCCTGCAAAGCCCCACGGCCTTGCCTTCAATCGTTACGGTGTTTATTTCCTCCAGCTGCCGATTCACAAACGCCATGCTTTGCGTTGGTGCGCTGGGGAGAGGTTTTTGTTTACCGATAACAAATCTTGACGGTAACAAAGGGCCCGCTTTGGTTTTTTATCATATCAGACTCAGAAATAATTGTTTTATATTCTCCACCGGTAATTGTCGCAGAGATACTTTTTATCGTTTTGCTTTTCAAAATACTTTTCACATGAAGGTTTTCATCTGCACCGATATAACCGATTTTTTCTCCATCAACTATTACCATTACGGCATTTTTATCGTGCGGATTATTCGGTTCTTCAACAAGCTCGGCTGTTTTCGTTGTGCGATCAAAACGATAAATTTTCTGATTTGCTTTTCCTGCTTTAATCAATGATTTACAGTTTTTTCTCCAATCAGGATTCGGGGTGGCCACTTTTGCGATGCTGGTCCTATGATAATACGCTCCCGGAATTTCAAAAGTTTCCTGCAAATGGGTTGCATCCTTTGACAGGATTGATTTTTGCACCGTATTTCTTTCAACACTTTCTTTTTCCTCTATAAATTTATCAGGTGCGCCTGCTGCTTGTTTTTCATTTTCGGGTAAAATACCCTTATGGAACACAGATTCAGCAGCACCTGCTACCATGCCATACAAAAAACAGATGCCCAAATAGCTTAGAGCACCCATCAAAGCACCCGAGGCAATAGAAAGAGAAATTTCCAGACCTTGTCCGAAATAGTAATATGCCGCAAAACCAACTCCGCAAATGCCGGCTGCAATAAACGTCCAACTTTTTTTATTTTGCATAATAGCACATTCCCCTGTTTTTATTTAGACCAATCCCCGGCAGAAGCCAACCGCCAAGCCTTCCACTTCTATCTCTTCCAGCTGCTGACCGGTGTAGACCATAGGCGGGCAGACAGCTGGGTTGTCTGCGATCAGCTGCACCACACCGTTCTGATAGTAGCAATGCTTCAGGGTTGCCTCTTCGCCGATGCGCACCGCTGCGATCTGCCCCTGCTCCACCTCCGGCTGGCTGCGGATGCACACCACATCACCGTCGCAGATGGTGGGTGACATACTGTCACCGTGGCATTCCAGTGCAAAATCCGCCCGCCATGCAGCAGGCACACCGATATAACTCTTGATGTTCTGCTCTGCCAAAATGGGCGTGCCGCAGGCAATGGTGCCAATCAGCGGTACTTGCATCATTTCCGGCAGCGGTTGAAATCCCGGCGGGATTTTTTTCCGAGGTGGAGATATCGGGTGCTTTCGTTCCACCTGAGTTCTTCCCATGAGATAGTCCATATCGACATTAAAAATGTCAGCAATAGCCTCCATGGTCTCAAAATCAGGCTCACGTCCGCCAGTTTCGTACATCCCGACCGTACTGCGCGAAACATCAAGCATCGTCGCAAGTTCTCCCTGCGTTATCCCTCTGGACGTTCGCAAGTTCTTTAGAATAGATCCAAAGTTTGCCATGGTTCACCTCCATAACGTTCTTATGGCAAGAATATCACAAAACGTGATAAAGTCAAGAAGGATTGTCACGAAACGTGTTGACATTTCGCGCGGCGGTGCTATACTGTAGGCAAGCGGTCACGTTTTGTGACAACTCGAAAGGTGGTGAAATTATGGATTCCAACAAAATCGCAAAAAACCTCGTTGCACTTCGTGGGGAAAAAAGCCGGGAAAGTGTAGCGGTTGCGCTAGGTTTAAGCCTTTCCACCCTCACTATGTACGAGATTGGCGCGCGTATTCCCCGCGATGAGAACAAGGAGAAAATCGCTCGATACTACGGCAAGACCGTTGACGAGATTTTTTTTGCTTAACTTTGTCACTTATCGTGACATCAAAAAGGAGTATACCGTGAAAGCATCAACTAAAAATCTCCTGATGGCGGCTGTTGGCATCATCCAGCACGCACAGGAGATCAACAGCGCAACCGGCACCGCCGCCATCAAGGGCGAGCAGATCAATTATGATGATGTGTGCGGCAGGCTGTGCGCCGATCTGGAGGATCTGGAAATGACCATTGAGATCATTGCCAGTCAGGAGGAGGTGGATATCAGTGCGGCGTTTCATTTTGACGGCGCGCCTTGTGCGTGATGACATTGAAATCCTTGCCTGCAAGGTCAAGGTTGCGTATTGCCGGGCACGCATTGTCCACTGCAAGCGCATGATCGCCCTCTATGAGCGCATTGGCGCGTGGATCGAAAAGAGGAGGCTGTAAAAGCATGAATCGATACATGATCTATATGCCTGTTGGCACGCAGGGGCGGCTGATCCCCTGCGGCAGTGACGGCAGCCTGACGCTGGGCGAGATGGAGACGCTGGTTGATGACCATATCGGGGTGTTAGACAGCTGCCTCGAACCGGAGTGGGCGCGGGAGCCGGCGGACGGCATCCGGCTTATCGTTGGCGAGGACGCCGAGCTGTTCGGCGCCAAGCGTAACGATAAAGCCACTTGGCTGTATCTCAATCAGGACTGTGACAAGATCGTAGGTGACGCTTTTCTCTGCGCAGAGGTGGACGGCGAGCTGATCGGCTTTACCAAGCCGGTGGCAAAGACCATCTGTGAGGAGTTTGGCATTGACATGGAGGATGACGCATGGAAAGACTGACATCTCCGCGGTGCAGCGGCATCAAGAGCGGCTATTGGAGCACCGCCAAAAAGGACGAGCTGGTGCAGCGCCTCGGCCAGTACGAGGACACCGGCCTCACCCCGGAGGAGATCAAAGCGCTGGAAGATTTCAAAAACGGCAAGGACGACCGGTGCCAGACCTTTAGCCCGGACTAAGGAGGACAGCATGAAAGCATTTGTAAGGCCGCAGGTGGCCGTGGATTACCTGCGGGACGTGGGCTTTTCCATTGGCAAGGACACGCTGCAGCTGGGGCTGCAGCAGCGGGTTTTCCCGTTTGGCGATTACATCAAGGCACCCGCCCCCGGCGGGCAGGACGTGTATCTGATCTACCCGGCATTGCTGGCCAAGTGGGCAGCAGAGCGCAGCCCGGTGGCAAAGCCGGAGGACGCGGAGAGGATTGGTGTGAAAGAAAAGGATGGTGCAGCATGAAGATCACAGCCAGCGATGAGGGAAGCCTGACCGGCAAGGTCAAGCCGTATCTGCGTGTGCAGTATGGTGACGATGGAAACCCGGAGGTTGAAACAACCTGCATCGGCATAGATGCAACAAACCTTTGTATTGCGCTGGTGGCTGCTCTGGCCGCAAACAGCGCAGACCCCGAAACGTGGCTGATCCGGGTAATGACCAACGCCGCCGATCTGCTGGATCGAGTGGAAACTGAGGAGGACAAGGACAATGAAGCGGTATCTTAAAATTTGCAGCGTGGCTTTTCTGGCAGGCGTGGGTGCAGGTCGGGTGCTGATCTGGCTGAACATGGTCATTGTGCACCTGCTGGTCATGCGGGGCGGCTGGAAAGCGGCTGCGGCGGTCAAGGCTGCACCGTGGATCCTGCTCGCGCTGGGCGGCGGTCTGATCTTCAGCATTGCTGTGATGCTTGCCGACAGCAAGCACTATGAGCACAGCGCCCAGAAGCAGCAGCAGACCACCGTCAAGACCTCCAACGAGAGAAAGGCAGGGTAACATGGATGACCTGAAAGAGCTGCGCGCTTTGCGGGATCGGCTGCTGCAAACCATTGGATGGTACACCGGCACAGCTGAAAACGGAAATACCGAGGTGAAAACCGATGATGTGATCTGCCGCCTGCGCTGGGTACTGAACGGTGAAGAGCCACGGCGGGGCGCATGAGAGACAACGATCTGATGTCGTGGTACACGGTCTACAACGCCAAAACGGACGAGATCGTGGCCTGCGGTACTGCTGACATGATCGTCCGGCAGATGGGATATGTCAACAAAAACAGCCTTTACTCCGCGGTAACACACTCAAAAATAAGAAAAGGGCCGCTCCCACGGTACTTTTATCATGTGCAGAAGGTACGGCGGGAGTGGCTGGAAAAGGAAGGTATTTTATGAAAATTATCATCAAGGACGAAAACGGACAGCTTGCCATTTGCTCCGAGAATGAAAAGCCTATCTCTCAAAGCCGGATCTGGGCAACCTTGTCGCTGGCGCTTGCATCCTCGATAGCAGATCACATCCAGCAGAAAAACCTGCCCCCGGAGTTAAAAAAAGCACTGATCGAGATCACCGGCGAAAGAGTGGCAACCGCTGTCAAAGACGATTTTGTCAAAATCGCAAGCAGCAACACAAAAGGCGTGACCTTCCACGACAAAGAAGCCTCCTTTATGCGCGAGGTCTACGGCTTATGACCGGGCAAAAAGAAAGAGCCTGCCCGTGCGGCCACACGGACAAGCTCAAAGAGAACATGAACAATTTTCTCCCACCAGAGTATAGCACAGATCTGGATCAGCTGCAATATGCCGGTATCCTGTACTACGCCGTGGATGGCCACGGGCGCAAGGTTCAGGCCTCCACGGTGCTGCGCCTGAATGACCCGCAGCTGGGCGAGCTGATCCATTGGCTGCACTACCACCTCAAGGGCAGCAACCCGCCGCCTGCCCTGTACCATCTGGAGATGCTGCTGAACAATCTGGAATATCTGCGCGGCGGCAGACACTACCTGTATAACTCCATCTATCAGATCACACGTCTGGAGGCGTACCCGTGAAAATACTGATCTATGTGATCCTCGGTCTGGATCTTCTGTATCTCGCCCTGATGTACCACAACAGCAACCGCTGAGAGGTGAACCAAATGAAAGATATCCGCATTACTTACACATACCACAAGAAATACTTTGACCTTGACGAGGAGCCCACAACGGGCACCATCGTCCTCCCGGTAGAGGAGAACGTTGCCGCTGAGTTACTTATATCTGACCTCTCGCAGCCGATAGCAGGCCGTCACATCGGTACATCTTTCCACTGTGTCTGCGAGATGCTTTTGTGGTATTGCTCAATGCACCTTTGGTACATTCAGGGCGATGACAAAATTTTGAGCATCAGCCTGAAATAACAAGCGCCCTCCACTGGTGGCAGGAGGTAAAACAAGAGCCACTGCCACCCCCTTTGAGACGCAAAAACCGACTGGATCAGTCGTATCTGATCGGGCCGCATGTTGAGCCTCTCTCATTGTGACAAGATGTGTGGTATTGGGGCCACACGGGACTCCGGCGGGCCTTGATAGGCCGGTGCGTGCAGAAGCAGCACAACAGAAAAAAATCCGCAACAACCTATTGCGTCAAAAGGTGGGTGACTTTGTATCCGTAAGACTCGCACCCGGTAATAAACAGTTGAAAAGTAGTGTCGGTGACTGCTGGAACACAGACAGCCTTCCGATGGCGGCAGGAAGTAAAACAAAAGCCGCTGCCAGTGTATCAAGCACAGAAAGGAGATGATCCCATGGGAAGAATGGTCACCGTTGAGGAGTGGGCAGAGATCCACGGGAAAACGCCTGCCGCAGTGCGGCGCATGATCCATAACAACGTATGGCCCAAGGCGAGGAACGTCCTTGTTGACGGCAAGCTTACATGGTTGTTAGACGAGGATTGGCTATGGCCTAAAGCCACCACCCCGGCCAAGCAGGCAAGTCTGCTGTGCGAGATCCGCAAGCTGATGCCGCCTGTGGTATATGCCACCTCGGCAGACGGCGTGGTGGTCTGCATGGTGCCCTGCACCGGATACACCCGCACCGCCGTCAATGTCACCGCAGAAGAAATGAATGAGCTGTGGAGCGTCAAGCCGCAGCAGCGTTCAGCCGCGCAGGGTGCCCTGCAGTATGGCTGGCAGCACCCGCTGGCTGATCCGAGATCCTACAACGAGAAAGGAGAGCGTTTGCAGAATGTCTACAACCGCAAAAAGTAATGCGAAAAGCACCACCCGCAGAAAGCCCGTCCAGAGTGCACAGGAGCGCCCGGCGGCGCAGGTGGTACAGTTTCCCCTGTTTGCCCCCAAACCCCGCCAGACAGCCCCGCAGGAGATTCAGGTGGTCATTTGCGAGTGCGGTGCAGATGCAGTGCGCGTCCGGCTGCTACCTGACCCGGCGGCGGTGCTGCACATCATGGACGAAACATTTGGCACGCTGGGCTGGACGCGGCGCTACTACTTCGCAGATGGCCGTCTCTGGTGCGGCGTTGGCGTGTATCACCCGCTGATGAACAACTTCGCCATCAAGGACGCAGCTGCCCCGGTAGGCAAGCTGCAGATCTCAAACCCGGACAAGTGGAAGGAAAACGGCAGCTTTCTGGCCGCCGCTGCCCTCTGGGGTGCCGGTGCTGATGTGATGGCACTTCCCTCCCTGACCTTTGCCGCAGATCAGGTGGATATCGACCCGATCAAAAAGCCGGGCAAGCGCCCCGGGGATCCGCTCGTTGTGGTCGGGTATGGTCTATATCACGCTCTGACCGTGGACAAGCTGCTGCGGGCTGAGGATGGGCACATCATCGGGGTGCAGCTGCTGCATGGAGAGCGTAAAGTGGTATGGCAAGCAGAGTGATCGGCCGCCTGCCGGTGGTGTATTATCCACAGACCGGCAAGCTGGAAGTGGAAAACGCAGGGGAATTTGTGGAGAGACAGATCTACCAGCGTCTGGATGAACTGGCACACGGTCAGCCCCTGCACATCACCCTGACGGTGGAGCCGGTGAACAAAGCCCGCAGCACGGCACAGAACCGTATGATGTGGGCGCTGCTTACCATCATGGCAGACCACTACAACGGCGGGCGCACCGGCGGCGTGACCCCGGAGGACTGCTATCTGGAGATGCTGGAGAAGTACGGTGCCAAGGTGGATTATCTGGAAGTCCCGGCGGGCGCTCTGGATATCCTGCGCGGCTGTTACCGCCTTGTCCATCTGGTGGAGATACTGGATAACAACCGCTGCACGGTCAAGTGCACACAGGGCAGCTCCACCTTTACCACCCAAGAAATGAAGAACATGATAGAAGGAATCTTTGATCGCCTCGCCGAGATGGGCGTGAGTGATCCCTTAGTGACTGCCTACTGGCAGGAGTGGAGTGAACCATGAAACGCAAACGTTTTGAAAAGCTGATGATCTCGCAGCACAAATCACAGGCTCGCGATATCCGGCAGGCTGTCCGCACCATCATCGAACTGCGCCACTACTCTGAGGAGTGCAAGGGCATCCTGATGGTCTACAACGAAAAAACCGAGCGCTTTATGGAGGTCAAGTTGCACCCGTACAGCGAGATGTATGCCCGGATCCAGAGAGGCCAGGGCGCTATTGGAAAGGAGTCTTGACAGATGACCAAGAAAATGACCCGCAAGCGCTTTTGCAAGCTGCTGATGGCTCACGGAGTCAACCGGAACAGCGCGCAGGACTTTGCGCGGTGTATCAACGTCGCCCGACGGTATGACTTCATTGATGGGTTCACCATTAAATTTGTCAACGGCCAGAAGTATCAGGTTGATAATGTGCACTCTTACCGCGAGGCTTATGAGAGCACGCAAAAGGATGGGGTGCCGCTTGTCTAAAAGCATCATTCAGGCAGAAAAGGAGTGCTACATCTGCCGCCGCTGGTATGCGGTAAAGACCACGCGCGGGCTGGAGGAGCATCACGTCCTCAACGGGCCGCTGCGCAGCTTCTCTGAGCGGCACGGCCTCAAGGTCTGGCTGTGCCACCAGCACCACAATGAGCCGGGCATGAGCCCGCATTATAACGCCACCTGCGCCCAGACCCTGAAAGCCGTTGCGCAGGCAAAGTACGAGGAGAAGAACGGCCCCGGCGCACACGCTGCATGGATGGCTGCCGTTGGAAAGGACTATATCAATGCTTAATATTATCGCAATTATGGGCCGCCTTGTGGCGGATCCTGAACTCCGCACCACCCCGGCGGGCGTGAACGTCTGCAAGTTCCGCATTGCCTGTGACCGAAACTTTGCAAAGCCCGGCGAACAGCGTCAGGCTGATTTCATTGACGTCATTACATGGCGGCAGCAGGCTGAGTTTGTGTGCCGCTACTTCCAGAAGGGCAGTCTGGTTGCCATCAATGGCCGTCTCCAGACCAACAACTATCAGGACAAGAACGGCAACAACCGTACATCCGTTGCCGTGGTGGCGGACAACATCAACTTTGCGGGCTCCAAGGGCACCAGCAAGCCGGTGGACGAGGGCGGCGAGGCTGCCCCGCGCTCTGATGCCTGGCCGAAAGCAGACCCGCCCGCCAACTACGGCGGCGTGGATGACTTTTCCGTGATCGATGACAGCGATGACCTGCCGTTTTGATAGAAAGGAATAACCCATGAACGTGAAACAGGAAAGCTATACCGTGCAGCCGCACTGGATGATCTCCGACTACCATCTGAAAGGCACTGAGCTGGATGTTTACTGTCTGATCTGGGGTTTTACGCAGGACGAGCAGGGCTGCTATTACGGCTCAATCAAGTACATTGCTGATTATTACGAGATTGACACCCGTACCGTGGAGCGCACCCTGAAAGCGCTGGAGGCAAAGGGCCTGCTGCGCAAATGGCAGGAGCCTGTCAACGGCGTAATGGTAAACCGTTATACTGCCCTGCGCCCAGAAGTTGAAAGCGCCGAGCAGAACCCCCGGCAGAATGCCACCCCCGGCAAGTTGCCGCCCCCGGCAGAATGCCGCCAAGACCCCCGGCAAATTGCCGGACAATAATAAAAGCGATAAAGCTAATAATAACAAACCCCGCGCGGGGGCGCGGGAGGAGCCGAGCAGCCTGACCGTTGCCGAGGTATTTGACGAGTTTTCCCGTGGTGCACCCGGCGGGTTGTATGACGCCCTGATGGATTTTGACCAGCACCGGCAAGCGCTTGCCAAGAAGGACAAGAAAAAGCTGTGGAGCCCTCTGGTTGCAAAGAAGATCTGCAAGTCCATCAAGCGGCTTGTGGATGAGGCGGGCGTGAAGGATCGTGCCGGGTACGCTATCGCGATGCTGAACCAGAGCGTTGAAAACGGATGGACGGGCGTGTTTGCGGTCAAGGATTTTGTGGACAAGACCCCGGCGGCGGTACATATCGCGCAGCCTGCACCGGATAAGCCCCGCAAGATCACCAAAGACACGACCCTCGCAGACCTGCTGGGGGGTGTAGGAGCGTGACAACCAACAAGATCTCCACTGCGCAGAAGCATCAGCTTGCTGTGATCGGCGCTGCAATCTTAGACCCGGCGGCGTGCAAGGATACCGTGCAGCGCCTGACCCCGGCCATGTTTGAGGATGGGCCATACCGGCAGTTGTTCGCAGCCATCAAGCTGCAGCTGGATACCGGCCATAACGTGGATGCCGTGATACTGGAGCGGATGCTGGGCACAGACTTCCGGCCTCTGATCGTGCTGGCAGCAGAGACCGTGCCCACCATCAGCCATGTGCAGGACTATGAGGCACTTGTGATGGAGGACTACCGCAAGCGCCTGTTGGTGGAACTGGCCACCAGCGTGACCCTGAGCGCAGCGGACGCGGACAGCATCTGCCGGGACATGAGCGAAGCCCTGAAAGTGCAGGATCATCTGCGCCGGGAGAGCGTGGACGCGAACGTCAAAGATTTTTCTGAGGTCTGGGACGAAACCATGCAATGGCTGCAAAAACCGGACACCAGCGTCAGGATGGCATGGCGTGAGCTGGATGAGCTGGGTCTGTTCGGTGAAAAGATGGTCACTGTTATTGCCGGACGTCCCGGACACGGCAAGACAGATCTGGCTCTCGCTCTGGCTCTGCGCCTGAGTAACAGCTGTCAGGTGTATTACCTGACCATGGAGGAGGACAGGCGCAAGCTGATGCTGCGCACCATGTCCAAGCTGACCCGCATAAACTCCACCCGGCTGCGTGACCGCAAGCTGACCGAGGAGGAGCGGGAGAGCCTGAACAACGCTTTTGCCCTCATCAAGGGACACACCGGCATGATCTACGATGATGGCACCCGGATGACCGTGGACGATATCCGCGCCCGGGTCATGAAATACCGCCCGCGTGTGGTCTTTGTGGATCACATCGGTCTGATCTCCGACACCCAGCAGGGGCGCAAGGAGCAGGAGCGTCTTGCGGACGTTACCAGAAGCCTGAAAGAGCTTGCCATGGAGACCGGCACCACCATTGTGGAGCTTGTGCAGCTGAACCGCGTAACGGATCGCAACGGTGGCACCAAAAAGGCATCACTGGGAGATCTTCGCGGATCCGGCACCATCGAGCAGGACGCGGATGCCGTTGTTTTCATCGAGAGCCAAGTGGACGGAGAGCGTCAGCTGCAGGGCCCGAATGATTACTTTGACGTTAGCCTTCGCATCCCGAAAAACCGCGAGGGCGCAACCGGCAGAGTGCCCATGTGGTGGCAGCCGCAGTATCATGAGTGGCAGCCTGCGCCTGATCCGTCCGAAAACTACAGCGAGGATTTTGCCCCGGCGGATCATGAGGATATCCCGGCGTGGTGGTAAACAGGAGGTAAACAAAAAATGGAAATGGGAAAACTGATCCGTCAGGCACGCAAAAATGCTGGGCTGATGCAGGCTGAACTTGCCGAAAGAGTAGGAATTTCAATCAACAGTGTGCGTCTGTATGAATCATGCCGCTTAACCCCAAAGGTTGAAACTCTGCGCAAGGTCGCAAATGCCTGTGGTGTTCCGCTTAGCTATTTTATCCCGGATTTGGAGCCAACCGTGTGGCCGGGATGGATCAGAACGGCAGAGAGAAAACCCACCGCAGAGGACGCAAACGAGGACGGCTGTGTCCTGAGCATCAACATGAACCGCGGCGACAGGAGCACGACAGCTTGGCCGTGGAACGTGGTGGCAGCTTTCCCGGATTGCCTTCCGGTCTGGATGCCGCTGCCTAAAAAGCCAGATCTGAAAAATTTGGAGGGCGCACAAAATGAATGATACAGAACTGATTGACCGCTGCCGGCTTAAAGCGTTGCTGCGCAACGGCTATGATCTGGGCCTGATTCAGACCATGGAAGATGTTGAGGCGTACATTGACAAGTGCCAGGTCAACGACCTGGCACGCTGGCCGAACTGGCAGTACGGAAAACCGCCCGAGCATGAATCGATCTTTTACAAGTTTAAGGACACCGATAAATGGCGGCCCGGAATGTTTGAAATGACTTCCGGCGAGGTTCTTGTCACATTTGAGGTGCCCGGCGGCAGGCGCTATGTAGCCACTGATTGCACCATTGATGGAAAGTGGCGCGGCGACCTGCACACCACCGGGCGCAAAGTCCTTGCATGGGCAAAGCTGCCGGAGCCATACGGAGGAAAATGAAATGCGTGTGCTTATAGCTTGCGAGGAGTCACAAGCGGTTTGCAAAGCGTTTCGACTGCGGGGACATGAGGCGTATTCTTGTGACGTTCAGGAACCGTCTGGAGGACACCCTGAGTGGCACATACACGGAGATGCTTTGGCACCTCTTGATGGGGGGCAGGTCATAACGATGGACGATAAAAGTCACTACATTGACGCATGGGATCTCTTGATTGCACACCCGCCTTGCACCTACTTATCCAAAGCCGGCGCAAACCGTTTGATAGTCAACGGAAAAATTCAAGAACCTCGGTATGAGAACGGAATCCGAGCACGAGATTTTTTTCTGAAATTCTGGAATTCCGATGTGGAACGGATTGCGATAGAGAACCCTGTCCCTATGAAAATTTGGGAACTGCCCCAATACAGCCAGATCATTCAGCCGTATATGTTTGGAGATCCGTATATAAAGACAACTTGTTTGTGGCTGAAAAATCTTCCTATGCTTTTCGCAACAGATGTTGTTGTGCCGACCTCTAAATGGGTGTCTGCATCGGATCACCGTGCAAAAAAGACCGGTGACGCATGGGCGAAAAGCGGACACAGGAGCGCAAAGGTAAGAAGCAAAACATTTCCCGGCATTGCAAATGCAATGTCTATGCAATGGGAGCCTAAATAGACAACGGAGGAGGATGCAGTCCGATGACCTATGAAGAAAAAAAGGAATGGTTACGGCGGTACCGCAAGGCCGCCAAGCTTGAAAAGATCAAGCTGGAAGAGGTCGAGCGGTACCGCACAGACGCGGAGCATATCACACAGGTGCTCTCCCCTGTTCCCGGCGGCGCTGGTGACGGTCAGGCACTGCCCCGCTCTGTTGAACGCATTACGGACGCTATGCAGGCAGCCAACGCACAGGTGATGGAGTGCCAGAGGATCTGCAAGGAGATCCTGAGCGTTATGAGCCAGACCGTGGATATACAGGATTATGAGATCCTGTACCTGCGTTACATCGGCGACAAGAAGTGGGAGCAGATCGCCGTCAAGATGGGCATGGACGTGAGCCGCGTATACCGGCGGCACAAGCGTGCTGTGAAGGCTCTCGACATCCCGGAGTGCCAGTAAACGCACTGTTTTTGAAGCAAAGCGCACTGTTTTGCACTGTTTTTGATGAAAGACGCACTGTTTTGCACTGTTTGACCTGTGATATTATTAGACTGCGAAAGCCGCAAGGAGCTGGACAACATCCAACACCCTGCGGCTTTTGTATTGCCCGGCTGCGACAGGGGAACACCTTACCGACCAACAGCCTGAATGTACCAGCTGGGCAATTTATGTTTTGGTATCCGTGGCACTGTTGAGGGCACCACCCCGGCGGGGTCACTGGGTATACATGGGAGTCATTGCAGCATCATCCCGGAGTGCGTGGCAGCGTATCGCCAAGCGGGTTCCTTTGTCACCATCCTACCCAGCAAGCTGCTGTTGCTGGCAGCTGCGCACTCCATCCTATGCCGTTGTAGCTCAACGCAGAGCGCTGCCCATTTAAGGCGGGTCACATTGACGATACGCAAGAGCGGCCCTGTCCGGCCTGTCCCCGGACGGATTGAAACTCTTGTGGTGCCGGTTCGAATCCGGCCAACGGCTTATGTTATATTCCCCCGGGCTTGTAAAACACCCCCGGGGTCTTTTTATACCCTGCTCCTCCCGCAAGTGCCGCCCCCTGCAAATACCCCGGGGCTTTGCACAGTGCAGCGGGCTATGAGGGCACTGTACGCTATAACCACAACGCTGCCAAAGGAGGCCTGCACCATGACGAACCCGCGCTATGCCAACGGCAACCTGCGGCGCAAGCATCGGGAGCGGCTGCGGGCAATGGGCTGCGAATGCGGCATCTGTCATGGTCGTTTCGGTCCGATTCATTATGATGAACCTTCAGACGCGCAGCATCCGCTCTCTTTTGTGGTGGACGAGATCCGGCCTGTATCTAAATGGCGGCAGTTCGGGTATCCATCGGCACGGGCAGCGGCCGAGGACTGGACGAACCTGCAAGCGGCGCACTATTTCTGCAATGCGCAAAAAGGCAACAAAACCGGGCAAAACAGCCCGAAAACCGGCAAAAAAGGGGCAAAACCGTGCCGTATTCCGCAGGTCAGTGACGGCGAGTGGTAGGGTGGGGAGGGTCCCCCTCCCGCCGCCCTCGGCGACTCCGCGCTGTCCAGCGCCGATTTACACACAGGAAGTTTTTTGAAAGGGGCATCCAGACATGGCGACCATGAAAAGCATCACCTCCAGCGGCAGCCGTCTGGAGCAGCTCAAGCGGCTAGCGCTGGTGTTGGCCAAGAATATCGACAGCTGCGAGGATGCCCGGCTTTTGCCCCAGCTGGCAAAGCAGTACCGTGACACCATCCGGGAGATTGAGGAAATGGAGGGAGCACCCAGCGATGACGACGAAGTCGGCGCGATCCTCGCGCAGCGGCAGCAGGATGGGAAGCCAGGAGCCGTCCGCACGCATCGCTCCGGCGTACCGGAGCACTGACGGCGGCGATGCCGTGCGCATTCTGCGGGCGGGCGGTACCATCCCGGATCCGTGGCAGAGTGACGTGCTGGAGGACTGGATGGGGCGCACCCCTTCCGGCAAGTGGGCAGCGCCCACAGCGGGCGGCAGTGTGCCCCGGCAGAACGGCAAGAGCCTGCTGGTGCAGGGACGTGCCGAGGCCGGGATGCTGCTGTTCAACGAAACGGTCATCTACACCGCCCACCTGCAAAAGACCGCCACCGAGACCTTTGAGGAGATGCGCGCCTTCTTTGAGGGTGCGCGGATGCGGCGGTATGTGGAGGAGATCCGCACCGCCCTCGGGCGGGAGCAGATCATCCTGAAAAGCGGTGCCCGCATCAAGTTTCTGGCACGCACCCGCAACGGCGGACGCGGCCAGCACGGCGACCTGCTGATCTTTGACGAGGCGCAGGAGCTGGACGAGACCGCGCAGGGCTCTTTTCTGCCTGCCATCTCTGCCAGCCTGAACCCGCAGACCATTTATGTGGGCACACCACCGGGGCCGGATGCCGTGGGCACCGTGTTCCGTTCGCTGCGCCGCCGTGCTCTGGACGGCGATGCCAAAAAGGCCGCATGGTTCGAGTTCTCGGTGGACAAGATCGGGGACGTGAAGGACCCGGCACGCTGGGCAGCCGCCAACCCCGCACTGGGGCGGCGCATTCAGCTTTCCACCATTGAGGGCGAGGCCGAGCAGCTGGACCCGGACACCTTTGCCCGGGAACGTCTGGGCTGGTGGAGCCCGGAGGCCACCCAGCAGCTGGATCTTGCCATCGACCCCGCCGCGTGGGCAGCCTGCGCCAGCGAGGAGCAAAAGCCCGAGGGCAAGACCGCCTACGGCGTTAAGTTTGCACCGGACGGCAGCGCGGTCTGCCTGTGCGGCGCGGTGCTGCCAAAGGACGGCCCTGCCCGCGTTTCCCTGATCGACCTGCGCCCCACCGGGCAGGGGCTTGCATGGCTGGCGGACTGGCTGAACCAGCGGTACGGCAAAGCCAGCTGCGTGGTCATTGACGGACGCAACGGCGTGGACGTGCTGGCAGACCGCATCAAAGAGGTGTGGCGGGCAAAGAACGCCGTGATCCGCCCCGGTACCAAGGACATGATCGCCGCCGTGGGCGGCTTTACCAACAGCATCAGCGAGCACAGCCTGACATGGTATCAGCCGCAGACCGTGCTGGACGAGAGCGCCCGCACCACCATCAAGCGCCCCATCGGCGGCGGGTACGGCTTTGGCGGAGACAACAGCCTGCCGGTAGAAGCCTGTGCGCTGGCGCTGTGGGGCGTAAAGACCTGTAAACGCGACCCGACCCGCAAGATGCGCATCGGGTGAAAGGAGCACCATGACCACCACCTTTTCTTTTGGCACTGTGCCGGGCTTGACCGGGGAGGAACAGCGGCAGCTGACCGAGCTGACCGAGGCCTACAACTACCACCAGAGCCGCAACGCCACCAAGGACAAGTATTATGAGGGACACGTCACCTTGCAGGACGTGAACCTTGGCATTGCGCTGCCCAAGGGGCTGAGCAAGCTGGAGGTCGGCTGCAACTGGGGACAGAAAGCGGTGGACGCGCTGGCATCCCGCAGTATGTTCGATGGCTTTGTGAGCAACAGCGGCGCGCTGGGCGGGCTGCAAAAGCTGGTGACCGACAACCGTCTGGTTTCCGCCTACGCCAAAGCCTGCCGGGATCAGCTGAAATACGGCTGCGTGTTCGCCACCCTGTCCGCAGATGCGGACATCGGCTGCCGCATCCGCTTCAACTCCCCTGCCACCGCCTCCGCGCTCTGGAGCGGCGAGAAGGGGCGCATCGACTGCGGGCTTACCATTATCGACACGGTACAGGACGAGCACCAAAAAGACAGCTGGCGGCCTGCGCTGGTCAACTTCTACACCGACACCGCCGTCATCGTGCTGCGCGCGGTCGGCAGCAGCTGGGCGGCGGAGCGGAAGCCCCACCGGATGGGGCGTCCGCTGATGGAGCCGCTGATCTGGAACGCCACCAGCAATAAGCCCTTTGGCCGCAGCCGCCTGAAGCGCGCCATCCGTTCCCTCATCGACGACTATGTGCGCACCGTGGCTAACGCCACCATCGCGCTGGAGTTTGACACCACACCCCAGAAGTACATCCTCGGCGTGACCGATGAGCAGTACGATGCCATTACATCCGATAAATTCAAGCAGTATGTCGGCGCGCTCATCGCCGCCACCTCCAACCCTGAGACCGGCGAAAACCCAGTCTTTGGGCAGCTGGCGCAGGGCAACTTACAGCCCCATGTGGAGAAAATGCGGATGATCGCCACCCAGTTTGCGGCAGCCACCGGTCTGACCGTGATGGACGTGGGCGTGGTGAACGATGCCAACCCCACCAGCAGCGATGCCATTCTTGCCCAGAGCCAGACGCTGGTGCTGATGGCGCAGCAGCTGAACACCGGCAACGGCGATGCCCTGCATACTATCGCCTGCATGGCGCAGGCCATTGCCCGGAACGTATCGCTGACCGAGCTGACCGAGGACGAGCGCGGCGTGATGGCGCACTTCAAAAACCCCGCCATGCCCAGCGTGGCCGTGACTGCGGACGCTGCCATCAAGATCGCAACTGCCCGGCAGGAGTTTGCCAGCACCGACACCTTTTTGGAGATGATCGGCTTCGATCAGGCAGATATCCGGCGCATCCGGGCACAGGAGCAGCGGGCGCGCGGACAGGCGCTGCTGATGGAGATGGACGATGCAGATAACGACACGGACGTGGAATAATTACATTGCCCGGCTCTCCCGGCTGAACGAGGCTGCCGGGCAGAAAATGCGGGAGTACATCCGGCTGCACGGCACCGAAAACACCGAGGAGCTGATCTCCTACGCCTACGCAGTCATCACCCGGTACGGCGAGGGCAGCGCGGAGCTGGCCTGCCAGATGTACGACGCACTGGCCGAGGCCGAGGGGATGCTGCTGCCCGCAGCAGAGCCTGCTGCCACTGCCAGCTATGGCGAGGTTGCCCGCATGGTGCACGCCACCAAGGACCAGAACCCCGAGAATCTGCCCAGCGGCGTGAGCCGTCTGGTCAAGCGGGCGGGAGCAGACACCACCCTGCACAACGCGGTGCGGGACGGCGCACAGTGGGCATGGGTGCCCAACGGGGACACCTGCCCCTTCTGCATCACGCTGGCCTCCCGTGGCTGGCAGACCGCCAGCCAGAAGCTGCTGAAGAATGGGCACGCGGAGCACATCCATTCCAACTGTGACTGTGAGTTTGCGGTGCGGTTCCATTCCGGCACAAGCGTTGCGGGCTACGACCCGGAGAAATACCTCAAGCAGTACCGGGATGCCGGCAGCGATGTGAACGCCATGCGCCGCATCGACTACGCCGCCCGGAAGGATACCATCAACGCCCAGAAGCGGGCGGCGTATGCGGCAAGAAAGGCTGAGGCCACGCTACACAGCCAGCGCGGCAGCGGTGGCTCTTCCGGGCAAAACGGTGAAACAGTTCACAGGTTCCTTGGAAAAGTTGATTTGAACGACGCTCAGCAGGTAGAAGCCCTCAAGGATTCTTTTTGCAGCAATTACGCCAGTTCCAAAGTCGAGAACATGATGGTCATCACCCGGAACGGCGAAGTCTATTATATGACAGACAACAATCCCAGAGGGGTTGACTGTTCGTATTTGGATGGTAAACTGAAAGATAGTTACAACATCCATACACACCCGCCAGATACTACACAGTATTCCTTTAGCCTCGATGCGGACATTCCGGCAGCATTTGCAGATGGAACCCGAATCATGGAAGCGGTTGATCACAAATACAGGTATCGCTTTGTAGTTCCTGAAAACATCACTTTTGAACAGTGGGATCGTGTCAGAAGTGATGTGCAAGATCATGCACTGCTGTACATGGCCGAGCGTGGAATGGGCGTTGATGATATCGAAGAAAACGAGCTGCACGTTATCATTGAAGAAACCTGCAAGCAGCTTGGCGTGACTAGTTATAGTCGCTGGGAGGTGCACAAGTGAGCCACACCAAAGAGCAGATAGAACAACTGTGGAAGGAAAGTGTAAGACGGGAGCGTGACCTTGTCGCAGAGTACAAAAGGACGCATCGCGTTCCGAGCCGTGCTACGATTTCCACCCCTGAGATTGAAGCAGAACGAGCCGAGCAGAAGCGTCTGTACGGTGAATATCTCAAAGCCCTTGCAGATAAGGATTAAACCACGATGCACACGCACCGTGGTTTTTGTTTACCTATTTTTAGCACGATGCAGACTGCACCGTGCTTTTTTATGCCCATTTTGCCCGCATGAGGACGAAACGGGCACCATCGCAGCGGGCAGTGCGTACCCTGCCCACAACCGGACGCAGACGGAGAACTGCGTCACCAAACCGAGGTTTTACCAACAGAAAGGAGTTTCCACCATGAAACGCGAAGACGTAAAGAACAAGATCCCCGGCATTACCGAGGAGCAGCTGAACTGGCTCATGCAGGAGAACGGCAGCGACATCACCCGGGAGAAAAACGCAGCCGCAGCCTTGCAGACCCAGCTGGACAGCGCACAGGCACAGCTCAAGACCGCACAGGACGGCCTGAAGGCCTTTGATGGTGTGGACGTTGCCGGGCTGCAGGCGCAGGTTACCAAGCTGAAGGCGGATATGCAGGCGCAGGCCGATGGCTTTGCCTTTGACAACGCCCTGAACACCGCCATCCTCGGCAAGAAGGGCCGCAGCGTGGATGCAGTGCGCGCTTTGCTGGATCTGGATGCCCTGAAGGGCTCTAAAGACCGCACCACCGACATCAACAAGGCGCTGGAGGATGCAGTCAAGGCAAACCCGTGGGCGTTCGGCGACACCCAGCCTGCCGGGTATCCAAACGTCCGGGATGGCGGTACTCCGAACCATATCCCCAGCCAGCCGGACGGCGTTCTGGCTGCCTTCAGCAAACTGAACCCGAATCTGAAAATCTGACCCGTGCAGCAGCACGGAGAAAGCGAGGTATTTTTATGGCACATGCAAATCAGGAGCGTTGGGCATCCTATGTGGACGTAAAGCTGCGTAACACGCTGGTGACCCGCGACAATCTCATCTTCAACAGCCGCTACGAGGGCGACCCCACTTCCGGCAAGGTCAAGATCCCGGTGCGCGACACCGAGGTGGCCGTCAAGGAGTACGACAAGGCCAAAGGCGTTGATGCTGATGTGGGCACCACCACCTATCTGGATCTGAACATCGACCACGACGAGGCAGTCAACGAGCTGATCGACGGCTACGATGCCGACAGCGTGCCCGATGACATTGTGGCAGAGCGTCTGGATAGTGCCGGTTACTCTCTGGCGCTGTCCATCGACAAGAAGTCCATCGACACGCTGGAAAGCGCAGCCGGTGCCAACATCAGCGCCACCAAGACCGCCGCCACCGAGGCCAACGCCTACAAGTTAGCACTGGAAGCCAAGCGGGTGCTGGGCCGCAAGGGCGTACCCAACGAGGGCCGCTTCCTCATCGCGTCCCCGGAGTATCTGGAGGTGCTGATGCTGGACGAGCACTTCATCAAGCAGGGCGACCTGTCTCAGGAGATGGTGCAGCAGGGCGTTGTTGGCCGCATCGCGGGCTTCAACGTGTTCGAGAGCAACAACATGGACTACGAGTCCACCACCCGCGTCAGCAGCAAAAAGACCACCACCGAGTTCATCGCCGGTCACCCCAACTGGTGCCACCGCGTCATGGAGTGGCAGACCGCTGTGCACCTGCAGGATCTGTCCGGCTCCGGCAAGTACATCGGCGCATCCGCTGTGCAGGGCCGCAAGGTGTATGGTCTGAAGGTCTCCAAGCCCCAGACCCTGTACATCAAGCGCACCGAGACCGCCACCTGATGAGGTGCCGCCATGAGCTACGCAGAACTGCAGGACGTGGAGGCAGGCTTCCGCGTCCTGTCGGATGAGGAGCGCGGCCGCTGCACCGCCCTGCTGAGCGAGGCGGCGCTTATCATCGACACCTACAACGCCGATGCCGATGCTGACCGCAAGCGGCTGGTATCCTGCCGGATGGTGCGACGTCAGTTGGGCGAGGACGACAGCGGGGACGCTGTCACCTTCCCCATGGGCGCAACGCAGGGAACTGCCACGGCGCTGGGCTACAGCCAGAGCTGGACCATGAGCGGCGGCTCTACCGGTGAGCTGTACCTTTCCAAGCTGGAAAAAAAGCTGCTGGGCGTGGGCAGTAGGCTGGGCGCACACAGCCCGCTGGAGGACTTATGCTGAAGGGTATCGACATCATCCTGTACGAAAAGACCAAGACCGGCGAGGACGGCTTCCACGATCCCATCTACGAGGAAAGCCCCGTCACCGTGCACAACGTATTGGTGGGGCAGCCCACTGCCGAGGAGATCACCACCGAATTGCAGCTGACCGGGCGGCGCATCGCCTATACGCTGGCAATCCCAAAGGGCGATACCCACAACTGGGACAACGTCCGGGTGGCGTTTTTCGGGCAGACCTTCCGCACCTGCGGCGGGGCTGTGCAGGGCATTGAAGCCATGATCCCGCTGCGCTGGAACAAGAAAGTGCAGGTGGTGCGCTATGAGTAAGGTGACCATCAAGCTGAACCGCGCGGGCGTGCGGCGGCTGCTGCAAAGCCCGGAGATGGAGAACGCCCTGACCGGCATCGCCTTTGCGGCGCAGAACCGCCTTGGCGAGGGCTACAAGGCCAGCTACTACAAAGCCAGCACCCGCGTGGTGGCTAAGGTGAGCGCCGAAAGCCCCGCCGCCCGCAAAGAGAACGCCGACACCAACTCTATTCTGAAGGCTCTGAAGTGATATGATCGAAGAAATCATCCAGAACTATCTGCGTGAAAACGCTTTTCCCTGTTATATGTCCGTGCCGGAGAAACCCTCCGGCAATTTTTGTGTGCTGGAAAAGACCGGCTCCGGCTACGAGGATGGCATCTTTACCGCTACGCTGGCGGTGCAGTCCTACGGCAGCAGCGACTATGCCGCTGCGCAGCTGAGCCACCGTGTGGTGCAGACCATGCTGGACGCAGACACTCTGCCGGAGATCGTCTCCTGCGCACTGAACACCGACTACAATTTCCCGGACACCACCCGCAAGCTGCCCCGGTATCAGGCAGTTTTTGAGGTGGTGCATTACTGACGAAAGGAGCATTTTCTATGAATGCAAAAAATGTGACCGCAGCAAAGCCCAAGGTCGGCGGCGCCATCTGGTGCGCACCGCTGGGCACGGCTCTGCCCACGGACGCCAAGAGCGATCTGGACCCGGAATTCAAGTCTCTGGGTTATATCTCCAAGGACGGCCTGACCAACGCAAACTCCCCCTCTAACGAAAACACCGCTGCATGGGGCGGCGATACCGTGCTGAGCCTGATGACCGAGCGCCCGGATACCTTCCAGTGCACGCTGATCGAGGCGTTGAACGTGGAGGTGCTGAAGACCGTATACGGTGACGACAACGTCACCGGCACGCTGGAGACCGGCATCACCGTCAAGGCCAGCGCCGACGATCTGCCCTTCTATGCTTACGTTGTGGAAATGGTGCTGAAGAACAATGTGAAAAAGCGCGTGGTCATCCCCTGCGGCACCGTAACCTCTGTGGGCGATATCACCTATGCAGACGGCACTGCCGTTGGTTACCAGACCACCATCACCGCGATCGCCGACACCGATGGCAAGACCCACTACGAGTATATGCAGAGCGCCGGTAAGTAAGGAGGAACATCATGATCACTGCAAAGACCGAATCCGGCTTTTCCATTGAGCTGGAAGAGAGCACGCTGGACAACATGGAGGTGCTGGACGCACTGTCTGATCTGGACGAGGGCAACCCGCTGGCCATGTCCCGGCTGGTCGTAAAGCTGCTGGGCAAGGACGGCAAAAAGCGCCTGTACGACCATCTGCGTACCGAGGACGGCCGCGTGCCTGCGTCTGCCGTTGAGAGCGCCATCATGGAGCTGTTCCAGTCCATCAACGCCGGAAAAAACTCTGCATCCTCGCCGAACTGATCGCAACGGACGAGGACGCACTGATCTGCGATTTTGTCCAGTATTACAACCTGCTGAACTGGCGTGCCCTGCCGGTGCGGCTGGCGGCCACTCTGGCCGCCGGTCTGCCGCCGGACAGCCGCAGCATGATGGTGCTGCATGGGCAGAAACTGACCCTTGCGCAGACCCTGCAGGCGGCTGAACTAGACACCCTGCAGGCCATCTGCTGGCGCATCGGACGGCTTGCGAATGCGGACGAGAAACCGCCCACATCCATCCTGAACACCCTGCTGGGCAAGACAGAAGCAGAATCCGAGGACAGCCCGGTGCAATATTTTGACAGTCCCGAGGAATTTGAGGCGGCGATGCGCGCCGCAGAAGGAGGTGAACCAGATGGCAAACGGCATTGAGCTGGCAAAGGCTTATGTCCAGATCGTGCCCTCCGCCGATGGCATTCAGGGCAGCATCAGCCGCATTATGGGCGGCGAGGCATCCTCTGCCGGTGAAAGCGCCGGTACGCTGCTGGGCACAAAGCTGGTGGGCACCCTGAAAAAGGTGATCGCTGCTGCGGGCATCGGCAAGATGATCTCGGATTCCCTGAACCTTGGCGGCGCATTGCAGCAGAGCATCGGCGGCATCGAAACGCTGTTCGGTGCGGGCGGACGCAGCATAGAAGAATATGCCAAGTCCGTGGGCAAATCGGTGGATGCCGTCAAAGACGAATATGCATCTCTGATGCAGTCCCAGCAAACTGTTTTTGACAATGCCGCACAGGCGTACCGGACGGTGGGTCTGTCCGCCAACGAATACATGGAGCAGACCACCAGCTTTGCCGCCAGTCTGCTGTCCAGCGTGAGTAAGGACACAAACGCCGCTGCGCAGCTGGCCAACATGGTCATGGTGGACATGGCGGACAACGCTAACAAGATGGGCACTGACATGGCATCCATCCAGAATGCCTATCAGGGCTTTGCGAAGCAGAACTATACCATGCTGGACAACCTCAAGCTCGGCTACGGCGGCACGCAGGCAGAGATGCAGCGGCTGCTGACCGATGCAGAGAAACTTTCCGGCGTGCATTACGAGCTGGGAAATCTGGCGGATATGTACAGCGCCATCCACGTTATCCAGACCGAGATGGACATCACCGGCACTACGGCAAAGGAAGCTGCCATCACCCTCACCGGCAGCTTTGCAGCCATGAAGGCGGCGACGCAGAACGTGCTGGGAGACTGGAGCACCGGCGCAGACCTTACCGCGCCCATGCAGGCGCTGGCAGATACCGCCCGCACCTTTTTGCAGGGCAACCTGCTGCCCATGATCGGCAACGTGCTGGCGGGCATCCCGCAGCTGGTGTACGGCCTTGTACCGGAGGTGCTCCAGACCGGCACGGAGCTGGTCAGCAGTTTGGCGGCGGGCTTTGCGCAGGGTATCCCGGCGTTTCTGTCCACTGCCCTGCCGCAGCTGCTCTCCTTTACCGAGGAGCTGCGCGCCAACGCGGGGCAGTTTGTGGATGCGGGGCTTAACTGCATCACCCAGCTGCTCAACGGCCTGATTGCCGGTCTGCCGCAGCTGATCTCCTATGTGCCGGATATCATCATCAACATTGCGGGCATCATCAACGACAATATGCCCAAGATCCTTGCGCAGGGTGTTTCCATCATCGTGCATCTGATCGCGGGCATCATACAGGCCGTGCCTTCCCTGCTGGCCAACTGGAAGAAGATCCTGCAGGCGGTGCTGTCGGTGATCTCTGCCATCAACTGGCTGAACATCGGCAAGAACATCCTCACCAGCGTGGCGAACGGCGTAAAGAGCATGGGTTCCAGTATGCTGACAGCCTTCAAGGGCGGCTTTTCCAGCGCACTGAGCTGGATCAAGAGCCTTCCCTCGCAGGCTGTGAAGTGGGGCAAAAACCTGATACAGAGCTTTATCAAGGGATTGACCGGCAAGGGCAATATGGTGAGCAATGCCGCCACCGCTGTCACTGCCGGTATTTCTTTGGCCGAGACCGCCAGCGGCAAGCAGGATAATTGGGCTGCCAGCTGGGCAAGTTCCAACACAAGCCTTGGCAGCAGCGCCCAGACTATGGCGGAGATCGCCATCCCGGCCTATACCAAGTCCGGGGATGCTGCCGTGGCTTCGGCCTCCAAAGCCGCTGCGGCAGCGTCCAAGACCGCCACAGCGGCCTCTGTGGTCAGCTCCTACGCCGATACCGTCACGGAGGTGCTGGGCAAGATCACCCGCACCACCCAGACCACCGACGAGGTGCTCTCCAACGGCCAGAAGCAGCAGAAGCAGACCATCACCGAGACCAGCCGTCAGCTGGTGAACGGTGTGCTGAAGGCCATCAAGACTGTTACCACCATCGGCGCAAACGGCAAAAAGACCGTGCAGCAGACCATGGAAACGGTGCGGGAGCTTGCCTCCTCTGTCACCTCTACCAATGAGGCGCTGGTGGATGGCATCCGCGCCACCATTCAGACCGTGACCGAGACCCTGACCGACGGCACCGAAAGCCAGAAACAGACCATCACCAAGACCTACACCGCCATTATTGACGGTGCGCTGCGCACGGTGAAGGAGGTAAAGACCATCGCCGCCGACGGCACCGAGCAGGTGGCAAAAACGCTGGAGGATGCCTCCTCCAAGAACTTCTCCGGCCTTGTGCAGGGCTGGAAGAAGGAAGCCGACAAGGGCGTGCTGGGCACCTTCAGCACGCTGATCTCTGCCGTAAAAAGCAAGGACTGGAAGTCCATCGGGCAGTGGGTGCTGTCCACCCTGTACAACGGCCTTGCACCGGAAAGCCAGAAGCTTATTGACGACTTCGGGCTGAACCTCATCCAGCAGCTGAACAAGGCGCTGGGCGATAAGATCAGCGACATTTCGCAGAAGGCGTGGGATATCGGCAGCAGCATCGCGGACGGTATTGCCAAGGGTCTGGGCAATGCACTGGGCAAGGACGGCGGGGTGCAGGATATCCTGAACGGTCTGAACGTGGATATCTCCGACGTCGGCAGCAAGATCATGAGCGTGCTGGGCACCATGGGTACCAGCATCGGTACGTTTGTTTCCAACGCGGGCACGAACATTGCCGGACTTGCCGGGAGCATGGGCAGCCTTGGCACGATCGCAGAGAGCGTAGGCGGGCTGATTGCAAATGTTGGCAGCCTGATCATCTCGAACCCGGAAGTTGCCGCGATCATCGCCATTGTGGCGGGTGTGGTGGCGCTGGGCGTTGCGCTGTTTGCAAAGTTTGGCAAGGGCAAGAGCAGCGGCACTACCAGCACGCAGAAAGCATACTCCTACAAGGACATTCAGGACGCATACTGGTACGGTAACGAGCGTGCCTTTGCGGGCTACGATTACCGCACCGACCCCTATGTCATGAACCCGGACAACAACGCCATGCTGGCATATCAAGCCAAAATGCAGGCGCAGATGGAGCGGCTCTACGGTGTGGTGGAGAAATATCTGCCGGAAGCCGGAAACAGCGTGATCGCGCTTGACGGCGAGCAGGTGGGACGCATCATCACCCCCAGCGTGAACAGAAGCCTGGGAGACCTTACGGTGCTGAGCGAACGAGGAAACTGATATGTACGAGATCTATGCATACCCCTACGGCAACCCGGACGCAAAGCTGCTGCTCTATCGTCCCAACGACCCGCAGGCACTGGTGCTGTCCCCCAAGCTGACCCGTGAGGTCAGCAAGGGCGGCAGCCTTGTTTTTACCATGACGCGGGATCATGCACAGTACGATATGCTGCAAAAACTGAGCACGGTGGTACAGGTGCGGCGGGATGGCAAAGAGATCTGGCGCGGACGGGTGCTGAAGCACGAGGCCGATTTTTACAACCGGCGGGTGGTGTACTGCGAGGGCGCACTGAGTTACTTCAACGATTCCTCCATCACACCCTTCAACTACAAAGGCAACCTGCGCCAGTTTTTGCAGCACCTGATCGACGCACACAACGATCAGGTGAAAAGCAAGATGAAATGCTTCCAGCTGGGCACCGTTACGGCGGCGCTGGGCAACCTTGTGGTGCAGTTCGGCGATGCCGACCAGTACGGCGTTGGCGAGGACTACGGTAAAGTGTGGGACATTCTGGACAAGCTGGTGCTCAAGGTGTTCGGAGGGTATTTTTATTGCAGCTTTGATTCCTCCACCGGCCTGAACTTGCTGAACTATTGCGATCAGGCAGTGGAAGCCAAGCGGCAGACCGCCCAGAAAATCGAGTACGGACGCAATCTGCTCAACTTGAGCGAAACCACCGATGCCACCGACCTGTACACCCGCATCTACCCTATCGGCAACAAGCACACGGTGGACACCTCCAAGTGGTACTACAAGCTCATGTGGTGGCGGGACACCTCCAAGGATAAGCACGAGGAGCGCTGGGGCATCATGGAAACAGATGCCGCTACTGTTGCGCAGTATCTGCCTGCATCGGGCTACTCCTACAACTTGGAAGAGGGCTGGATCCAGAACGATGCAGCCGTGCAGAAGTTCGGCATCATCACCCGCATTGTAGAGCTGGACACCGACAGCGCGAACGACACCTTTGCAGCCGGTGTGCAGGCATTGCAGCAGAACTACGCCATGAAGACCAGCTACGTCATCCGGGCAGTGGATCTTGTGGATGCAGGCTACGACACCGACCGGCTTGATTTTTCCATGTACTCCCACATCGTCAGCACCCCGCACAGTGTGGATGCCGTAATGCTGTGCACAAAGCTGGTAGAGCTGCTGGCAAAACCTGCGCAGAAAGAGTTTACCTTTGGTATGACCCGCCGCACCCTGACCGACAGGCAGGTGGCCAACATGGGCACGACCAATCTGCTGCAGGAAAGCGCCTATGCTTCCGAGAAATACCATCAGGATATGCTGAAGCGCTTGTTTGCCTACAAAAGCAGCACAGACAGTAAGCTATCGGATATCTCCAAGGGGCTTTCGAATGCTGTCGTGAAGATGGGAGATCTGCAGAACCAGATCGATGATAACATCACCAGCTGGTTCTATGCCGGCACTCCCACCGCTGCAAACGAGCCTGCAAAAAACTGGACGACCGACACCGCCAAAAAGCAGCACATCGGCGATCTGTATTACGACAAGCTCACCGGTCTGGGCTACCGCTGGGTGCTGGATGGAAGCACCTACAGCTGGACCGTCATCCGTGACACCGGCGTGGCGAAAGCTCTGGCAGACGCTGCTGCGGCACAAGCCACCGCAGACGGCAAGGTGCGATGCTTTGGCGCAACACCCACCCCGCCCTATGATGTAGGCGACATCTGGATGCAGGGCACCGGCGGCGATATCATGCGCTGCCAGACATCCAGACAGTCCGGCAGCTATCAGGCTGCCGACTGGGTGAAAGCGTCCAAATACACGGATGACACCGCCGCAAATCAGGCAAAGCAGGACGCTGCCGAGGCTGCCAAAACCGCCACGAACTTTCTGGAATTTACGCCGCAGAACGGCCTCATCGTCCGGCACGATTCTTTGCCCGGCAAGCGGGTACAGATCCTGAACGATGGTATCCGGGTCATGGATGGCAGCAGCATGGTCAACATCCAGTCCAACGCCATCTCCATTACGGACGGCATGGGCAGCTGTTCCATCAGCAGCGGTGCCATTACGTTCAACGGCATTCGAAACAAGCAGGAGCTCTGGTATAACAGCGAAACGACTTTTGGTGTCCAGACTATCCGACCGAGCGGCCTGTCCAGCTACTCTGCGCTGCTGATCCTGTTCCGCAGCCAGAAAGGCGGAACGTGGTTCTCTGGCGGTGGCAATGCGGGACTGGTCTCTATGATCGTGCCCGTGAATGGCGTGGAAATGAGCATGGTATACCCATGGAACACCGTGCACAAACGCAGCGTGACCGTATATACAGACCGCATCGTTTTTGGCGAGGGGTACGAAAGAACTTCGAGTTATTCAACCGGTGTCCTCGGCACCGCAACCTACTTCTCCCTACAGTCCCCCACGAACGACGGCTGGAGCACAAACAACGGCATGTGCGTGCCGTACAAAATTTATGGGTTTATGTAATGAAAAAAGAAGGATTTAAGTATCTGGCAAAGGTTTGCTCTGATGGCAGACTGTACAATGGCGCATGGTACCATATCAGCTTTTTGCCCGTACCTGAGCCCAACGAGGCTGTTTTTGACGAATTTCCCGAGACTGGAAACGGCACGAGCTGCAGCGACTATGTATGGGACGGCAAAAAACTAATCTACAGCCCGCCTGAGTCTCCCGCCGCTCCAGTACCTGCAGTGCAGATCGCTGATGACGGAACCGAGGTGACCTACACATGAGAGACTATGCCGCACTGGAAGCGCTCGCCGCCCAAAGCCCCCGCCTGAACGATATGCGTATCACAACGCCAAAGGGCACGCTCTCCATGCGGTCGGACTTTGGGTTGTGGCTCAAGCGCGACTCTCCACAGATCGGCAAAGCGGAAACCGATTCTATGCTTGTTGAGGTGCCCGGCGCAGATTTTCTGCTGGATCTGACCCGCTCGGTGGATGGCAGCGTACACCACAAAAAGCGGAATATCTCGATGGAGTTTGTCTGCGACCGGCCTAAAACACAATGGGCATATATCCGGTCTAGGTTGGAAGCGTTGCTGCAGGGGCAGTGGCTGCGTTTCTACTTTACCCGGGACGGCGAGGTCTGGGCTGGGCAGCTGGACGTAGAGATGACCCCCGGCGAGGATAAAGCTGCCGTAAAAATCACCGCAACCTGTGACCCATGGCCGAAAGACCGCATTCCAGATCAGCCCGACCCTCCGCAGCCGGATCCACCGACGGACACGGCTTCTGCTGTACTGGGGCAGGCAGTCCTTGGAAAAATGATCTTAGGGAGGAACAAATGAGCTACGTAAAACAGAATTTTGTGGACGGCCAGACCCTGACGGCTGCCCAGCTGAACCACATGGAGGATGGCATTGCAGCAGCCGCCACAGGCGTAAAGAGCGACCCGGGCGAGGGCTTTACCGCCAACGCAAAGGCGCTGCTGCTGAACCTGTTTGAAAATGCAGCCTATAAGACCGACACGATGCAGCCCACCCTCAATGCTCTGCGTGCAGAGTGGGGCGGCAGTGCACAGGAAGTTCCGGTGCAGAGCGTGAGCCTGAGCGCCGTGACCATGACCCTGGCCGAGGGCGAGAGCAAGACCCTGACGGCTACCGTGCTGCCCGCGAATGCCACCAATAAAACAGTGGTGTGGACAGTGAGCCCTGCCGGGTTTGCCACGGTATCAAACGGCGTGGTGACAGGCGTCAAAGCAGGTAACTGCACCGTAACTGCCATAGCAGGCGGTAAGAGTGCAAGCTGCACGGTAACGGTGGAAGTAGTGGAGACGGCGCAGCTGATTTATAGTCTGCCCGGCGAGACCGTGCTGACCCAGGGACTGGACACCGGCCTGAAGCTGCTGGAGCACGCCTCCACCGAGACGCCGCAATACACGATCCTAGTGGACGCGAAAGCGGGGGACGACTTTAATGCAAACACATGGCCTGCCTTCCTGCACTGCCTGACCGAGACCGGAAATACCGGCAATCTGCCCGGCTTCAACTCCACCAGCAGCCCGCTGAACAAAAAGACCGAGTTCGCCTACTACAACTACGGCGGCGTGACCCTGTCGGACAGCATCGAACACTTCAAGACCCGCACACGGTATGCAGTGCAGATCGACGGCAGAAAATATCGCGGCGGCAGTACCTACTGCCCGCTGACCGAGTGGAAAACCACCAACGGCGCGATCATAGATGTGCCCCAGACCTTCCTGATCGGTGCGGCGCAGAGCGCGGACGGCAGCAAAAAGCAGCAGTTCTGGTCTGGTACGCTGTACCAGTGCAAGGTGTATAAAGGCCTGCTGAGTGACGACAAGGTGAACGATTACATCGAGAAGGGGTGGTAAAATGGAAGTGTTTGACATCAATGGTCAGATCATCAGCTCGCTGGCGGGAAAAACGCTGTACGTTGCAGGCGACAGCATCGCCTACGGCAAGGGCAGCGCGGGCGGCTATGGCAAATGTATTGCAGACAAGTACGGCATGACCCTGACCAACGAGGCGGTGGACGGCGCAACGCTGACCCCGAATATTACCGATAATGTATACGGCGATACCCGTGGCTGCATCAGCACGGTAGTGACAAACTCCACGGCGCTTGCAAAGGCGGATTACATTCTGCTGGAGGGCGGCGTGAATGATGCGTGGAACAACGCCCCTGTGGGCACCCTGACCGATGGCTTTGCCGCTGCCTACGACAAAACGACCATGACCGGCGCACTGGAGAAGATGCTGGAGTATCTGGCAAAGAATCACAGCGACAAACGCGTGGCCTATGTATTCCCGCACGGCGGGATGTTCGGCAGCAGCGAAAACTGGTACAAGACCTATAAGCCTGCCATCCTTGCGGCGCTGAAAAAATGGGGCGTGCCCCACGTTGACATTGCGGCAAGCACCCCGCCCATGGGTGCCCACGGCGTCAGCGGGCTTGGCGATAAGTATACCAGCGACGGCACACACCCCAACGCAGTAGGTTACGAACGGTTTTATGTGGAGCCCATCGCTGCGCTGCTGAAGCGGCTGTAAGGAAAGGACGTGAAACGAGATGATCAGACAGTATAGCCTTGCAAAGGACGGCAACCGCAAGCTTGCACCGGACTTTAAGGTGCGGGAGTTTCGCTGCAAGGATGGTTCTGACGAGATCCTTGTGGACGAGGCGCTGGTGCTGCTGCTCCAGTGTATCCGGGAGCATTTCGGCAAGGCAGTGACCATTACCAGCGGCTACCGCACCCCCGCACACAACGCCAAGGTGGGCGGCTCCAAGAGCAGCCAGCACCTGCTTGGCCGCGCTGCGGACATTCAGGTGGCGAGCACCAGCGTGGAGGACGTGGCAGCATACGCGGAAAGCCTGCTGCACAACTGGGGCGGCGTTGGCCGCTATCCCGTCAAGGCAGGCCGGGCAAAGGGCTGGGTGCACGTTGACACCCGACCGAACAAAAGCCGGTGGACGATGTGAGGAGGCGAGCCGTGAAAGACTATGTATGTTTTGCCATCGGCGCGATCGGCAGCATGATCGCCAGCCTTTTCGGCGGCTGGGACGCATCCCTGCAAACGCTGGTCATTTTTATGGCCATCGACTACATCACCGGTCTGATCGTGGCGGGAGTTTTCCACGCAAGCCCCAAGACCGAGACCGGCACGCTGGAAAGCCGCGCAGGCTGGAAGGGGCTGATCCGCAAGGGCGAGACCCTGCTGATCGTGCTGGTTGCCTGCCGTCTGGATGCCGTGATGGGCTCCAACTTCGTGCGGGACGCTGCCGTTATCGCGTTCGTGGCCAATGAAACGATCTCTATTATCGAAAATGCGGGCTTGATGGGGCTGCCGATCCCGGAGGTCATTATCAAGGCCGTGGATATCCTCAAGCAAAAAGCAGAAAGCTCCACAGAGCAGAAAGGATCTAACCATGTCTAAGTATCACATCTCTACCGCAACCATCGCCCGCACCGCTGTCCTGCTGCTGGCACTGACCAATCAGGTGTTGAGCGCTCTGGGCAAGCCCGTGCTGCCTATCGAGAGCGCCACCGTGGAGCAGTTGGTCACGGCGGGCATTACCACCGTGGCCGCGTTGATCTCGTGGTGGAAGAATAACTCTTTCACCCCGGCGGCCATTGCTGCGGATCAGTATCTGGAACGGCAGCGGAAAAACGTATACTAATGTTTTCGTGACGTTGCGAAAACATAACCATTTTCGTTGCGCCACGAAAATGGTGACATAGCAAAGCCCCGGGGAACCTTAATGGATCCCCGGGGCTTTTTGTTATTTGTCGCACCAGCTGCCAGGTGCAGAGAAAACAGGGTGCATCAGAGGGTGCAACTGTCACAGGCTTTTACAGTCTGTGGCGTTTTAGATTTTTCTGACAAAAGGAAAATCCCCCGCAGTTTTCACGAAACTACGAGGGATTTTCTTGGCGGAGTAGGAGGGATTTGAACCCTCGCGCCGTTGTTTAGACGACCTACGCCCTTAGCAGGGGCGCCTCTTCGACCTCTTGAGTACTACTCCAGAGCAAAGTGTGTTACACTTATTCAATAAAAAATGGCGGAGAGAGTGGGATTCGAACCCACGGTACGTTGCCGTACGGCAGTTTTCAAGACTGCTTCCTTAAACCACTCGGACATCTCTCCTTGTGGACATCCGCCTTACGCCGTGTCGAATGCCTATTTAATTTACCAGATTTGCACGCCGGTGTCAAGCCTTTGGGACAATTTTTTTCTTTCAGCCCTTAAAAACAAAATTTACCACAACCTTTTTGGGTCTTGGCCTGTTTCAGCTCTTTACAAGTACACCTTTTTGTTGTATAATAAACACAAGAAAATTTCCTCGCGGTGTAAAGGAGAAATATACCATGTCGTTTTCAGAACTTTTGAAGCAGTGCCGCAAAAAGCAGGGCATCAGCCAGGCTGAGCTGGCTTCCAAACTGGGCGTGACACAGCAGGCTGTCGGCAAATGGGAAAGCGGCAAGTCCTCTCCCGATCCGTCTACCGTGGCCCGCATTGCCGAGCTTTTGAACACCACAGCAGATTATCTGCTGGGCCTGTACCGCCCGGTAAGCAATGTTTCCGCCCCGGAAGAGCGGTTCTTTGGCAGCTATTCTGAAAGCCTGATCCCGGTGATCGGCACGGTAAAGGCCGGTTACGGTGCCCTCGCCTTTGAGGAGGACTACGGTCAGGAGTATGCCCGTGTGAAGGACCCCTCCAACTATTTTTATCTGGTGGTGCGCGGCGACAGCATGGAGCCCCGCATTCAGGATGGTGACCTTGCGCTGGTGCACAAGCAGGACACGCTGGAAAACGGCGATCTGGGCGTACTGATCTACGGCGACGAGGGCGAGGGCACCCTGAAGCGCTACATCCAGCGCGGCAACTGCGTGGTGCTGCAGCCCTTCAACCCCGCCTATCATGAAATGGTCATCAGGGGCGAGGACCTGAACCACCTGCACATTGCAGGCCGCGTGGTGGAAACCAAGGCCAAGTGGTAAGCCGGGCGATTTAAAATTTCGCTGCTGAAGGCTTCCCCCAGACGGTGGAAGGCTTTTGTTCCGGTAAGCGTTTGCTTTTTGTCAAAGACGTCCCCTCTGTTTTTCATAAAGCCATCTGCTATTTTGCGTATGGCTTTATTTTTTGACCCTTTTTCCCGGTTTTATCCTTTTGGGAGGTGCATTCTGCATGGAACAGACCCTGATGGACAAGCTGACCATTCTGGCGGACAGCGCCAAATATGACGTTGCCTGCACTTCCAGCGGGGCGTCCCGCACCGCGCGCCCGGGCACGGTAGGCAGCTGCTACGCCCCGGGCTGCTGCCACGCCTTTACCGCCGATGGCCGCTGCGTCAGCCTGCTCAAGGTACTCATGACCAATTGCTGCTCCTTCGACTGCGGCTACTGCGTCAACCGCCGCTCCAACGATATCCCCCGCGCCACCTTTGCACCCCGGGAGCTGGCAGAGCTGACCATGGAGTTCTACCGCCGCAATTACATCGAGGGGCTGTTTTTGTCCAGTGCGGTGCTGGGCACCCCGGACTACACCACCGAGCGGATGCTGGCGGTGCTGCGGCTGCTGCGGGGTGAATACCGCTTTGGGGGCTACATCCACGCCAAGGCTATTCCGGGCACAAGCCCGGAACTTTTGCAGCAGCTGGGGTATCTGGCCGACCGTCTGAGCGTGAACGTGGAGCTGCCCAGCGAGCGCAGCCTGAACCTGCTGGCCCCGGACAAGGGGCGGCATTCCATCTTCCGCCCCATGAAGCAGATTGCGGTATCCGGCGCCGCCAGCCGGGAGGAGCTTACCCTCTACCGCCACGCGCCCAAGTTTGCCCCCGCCGGGCAGAGCACCCAGATGATCGTAGGCGCTTCGCCGGAGACGGACTATCACATCTTAAAACTGACCGAGGGAATGTACCAGAAATACGGGCTGAAACGGGTGTTCTACTCTGCTTACATCCCGGTAGCCGAGGACACCCGCCTGCCCGCACTGGACACCAAGCCGCCCCTTCTGCGGGAGCACCGGCTGTATCAGGCAGACTGGCTGCTGCGATTCTACCAGTTCGAGGCGGACGAAATTTTAGATAAGGATAACCCCAACTTCAACCCCTATCTGGACCCCAAATGCAACTGGGCGGTGCAGCACTACGGGCTGTTCCCGGTGGACGTGAACCGTGCCCCCTTCGAGATGCTGCTGCGGGTGCCGGGCATCGGCCCCAAAAGCGCCCGGCGCATCTGGCGCGCCCGCAAGCAGGCGGCACTGGGTCTGGACGAGCTGAAACGCATGGGCGTGGTGCTCAAGCGGGCGCAGTACTTCATCACCTGCCGGGGCTTTTCCGGGGCGCACCCGGGGCGCGGCAGTGCCGGGCGGGAGCGCATTACCCGGGCGCTCATCGACCCCAACGTATTCAGCGGCAGCTGCGAGCAGCTGAGCCTGTTCAGCCCGCCCGCCGTGGACAACCTCATCGGGCAGGGCGTGCCGCCCCGGGCGGCTGTCCGCATGGTAAGGGAGGAGGCCGTGCAATGTCTTGCCAAGGCGCTGTAAATCCCAAGGGGGCACGCAAGCTGCACGATGCCGACGTAGTCTACCTGTACGACGGCAGCTTTGAGGGCTTTCTGTGCTGCGTGTACGAAAGCTTTGCCCAGCACGAACTTCCCTTTGCGGTGTGGACGCCCCAGCGGGAAACGGCCACCCTCTACCCGGTCAAGGACATTGCCACCGACCCCGCCGTTGCCCGGCGGGTGTTCGCCAGCTTTGGCAAAAAGCTGGGCGCAGAGACCGAGTACCTCGTCAGCCGGGATTTTCTCTCCGGACAGGAGGACAAGGAGCTGCTTCTGCTCAGGTTTCTGCATCTGGCCTTTGCGCTGGGCCCGGGCACAGTCAAACGGGAGGGGCATCCGGTGGTCGCGCCCCTCTACGCCATGAAAAAAAGTCTGGACTGGGAGGTAGACAAGTTTCAGGGCTTTGTGCGGTTCGAGGAGCACAACGGGATGCTGGGCGCGGTCATCCACCCCAAAAATTATATCCTCCCCCTGCTGCGCCCGCACTTCTGCGGACGCTTTCCGGAGGAGGATTTCATGATCTATGATGCCGTCCATCAAGCGGTGCTGCTGCACGAGGGGCGCAGCACCCGGCTGCTGGAGCTGGCAGCGCCCTTGGAGCTGCCGCCGCCCAGTGCGCGGGAGCAGCAGTTTCAGGCGCTGTGGACGCAGTTCTACAAAACGCTGGAAATCAAAGCGCGCCACAACGAAAAAGGCCGCATGACCCATTGCCCCAAACGCTTCTGGGCGGATATGGTGGAGCTGCAGGGGGAGTTGTAATCATTTTTCCTGTGCTTCCAGTGCGCTCTCCACGCCCTTGAGCAGATCCTCTGCCGGGATGCCGTACAGCCTTGCCAACGCCATCAGGTTGGAGGTGTTCGGCTCCGAGGTGCCGTTCTCCCACTTGGACACTGCCTGACGGCTTACGCCGATAGTCTCAGCCACAAACTCCTGCGTCATCTTGCAGCGGGTGCGGTTCTCCTTGAGCGTTTCAGAAAGCGACTTGCGCACGATCTTGACTTCTTCTGTAAGTTTCGGCGGCTTTTCCAGATTGCGGGCGATGCGCCAGAGCAGATAGAGTGCAGCCACGATAGCCACCGGCAGCAGCAGCCGCACGAGCATCGTCGCGATGCTCACCGTCTGGAGCGCTCTGAAAAATAGGTTGGTCAGAAAATCACTTTTCATATTCGTTTCCTCCTTTGGAAGCTTTCTCTTGTGGTTTTTGTGGCACGATTCTAGCACAAAAGCCCGGTTGCGTCCACCAACCAGAGCGCAAACTCCGGTTGCGGCGCGTATTTTTAGCCTATTGGGGCAGATAATTCACAAAAACGTTGCATCTGCATCGTTGCAACGGGCAAAACCTATGGTATACTATAAGGGATATCCGGGCAGGCATTTCTGCCCCCCAACACCCCCGCTGCGGGGTCAACACAAAAGGAGTATTGTAGCGTTATGGTTCGCATTACTATGGAAGACGGCGGCATCATCGACATCGAGCTGAACGAGGAAGTCGCCCCCATCACCTGTGAGAATTTCAAAAAGCTGGTCAAAGAAGGCTTTTACAACGGCCTGACCTTCCACCGTGTCATCCCCGGCTTTATGATCCAGGGCGGCTGCCCGCTGGGCAACGGCACCGGCGGCCCCGGCTGGAACATCAAGGGCGAGTTTGCTGCAAACGGCGTGAACAATCCGCTCAAGCACACCCGCGGCGTGATCAGCATGGCACGCGCCATGAACCCCAACAGCGCCGGCAGCCAGTTCTTCATCATGCATCAGGATGCACCTCATCTGGACGGCCAGTACGCCGCCTTCGGCAAGGTGGTTGCCGGCATGGACGTTGTGGATAAGATCGCTTCTGTCCGCACCGACTGGAACGACAAGCCCACCACCCCGGTCAAGATGGCCACTGTGGAGCTCATCGAGGGCTAATTTTAAATGCAAAATAGCGGAACACCCTGCAGGTGTTCCGCTATTTTTTTGCCAAAAACTCTCTGTGAAAAGGGTGCCCCGGAGCGTCCGCAGACGCTCCGGGGCACTGAAATAAAAAATCAAATTCCTTGGAGCATGGCCAAAGCGCACGCGGCGGCCATTTCAAATCGTTTTCAGCAGCCTTCTTTTTCAGCCAGCTTGCGGCCCATGAGCACGCCCATGACCGAGGCCATCATCAGCCCGCGCGTCCAGCCGGAGGAGTCTCCCAGACAGTGCAGACCCTGAATGTTGGTGTCGAGGTTCTCGTCCATCTTCACCTTGTTGGAGTAGAACTTCAGCTCCGGGCTGTACAGCAGGGTCTCGTTAGCGGCAAAGCCGGGCACCACCATATCCAGCATCTTGATGAACTCAATGATGTTGGTCATGGCGCGGTAGGGCATGGCGGCGGTAATGTCGCCTGCCACGGCATCCTTCAGGGTGGGCTTCACGTTGGACTGGGCCAGCTCCTTCTGCCAGGTGCGCTTGCCGTCCAGAATGTCGCCGTAGCGCTGCACCATGATGTGGCCTGCGCCCAGCATGTTGGTCAGCTCGCCCACCTTCTGGGCGTAGGCGATGGGCTGGTTGAAGGGCTCGGTAAAGTTGTGGGATACCAGAATGGCAAGGTTGGTGTTCGGGCTCTTCTTTTCCTTGAAGCTGTGTCCGTTGACCACGGCAAGGTCGTTGTCGTAGTTTTCCTGCGCCACAAAGCCGCCGGGGTTCTGGCAGAAGGTGCGCACCTTGTTCTTCCAGGGCTTGGGGTAGCCAATGAGCTTGGACTCATACAGCACCTTGTTCACCTTTTCCATGACCTCGTTGCGGCACTCCACGCGCACACCGATGTCCACGGTGCCGGGCTTATGGGCGATGTGGTGCTCGGCGCAGATCTTTTCCAGCCAGTCTGCGCCGCGGCGGCCGGTGCCAATGACCACGGTATCCGCATACACAGGCCGGACCTGATCGCCGTCCTTCAGCAGCACGCCCTTGCACTCCTCATTCTCAAGGATGATGTTCTCGCACTCAGTATTGAACAGCATCTCCACGCCGTTGTCGGCCAGATAGTTCTGGATGGCAAGGTACAGCTGCTGTGCCTTCTCTGTGCCCAGATGGCGGATCGGGCAGTCCACCAGCTTCAGGCCGGCATGGATGGCGTTCTTGCGGATCTCCTTGATCTCCTCGCCGGTGTAGATGCCCTCCACATGGGGGTCTGCGCCGAACTCAAGATAGATCTTGTCGGTGTAGTCGATAAGCTCCTGTGCAAACTCCTCTCCGATCAGGGCGGGCAGGTCGCCGCCCACCTCATAGGAGAGGCTCAGCTTGCCATCCGAGAAGGCACCTGCACCGGAAAAGCCGGTGGTGATGGCGCAGGTGGGGCGGCAGTTGACGCAGTGGCCCACTTCGGCTTTGGGGCAGTGGCGCTTTTCCACGGGCTTGCCCTTTTCCACCAGCAGCATCTTCTTTTTGCTGCCGTGGCGCAGCAGCTCCACAGCGGTAAAGATGCCGGCAGGGCCCGCACCCACGATGATCAGATCGTACTTTTCCATGATTTTGTTCCTTTTTCCTTTTCTTGATAATTGGTGTAGAATCCTCTCAGTCAACGCCTGACGGCGTTGACTGAGAGGGTTTATTCCTTACTCCTGCTTCTCCTGCTCCACGGTGGCGCTCTCGTCCACATGGTCCAGTTCTACGGCAGTGGCCTCTGCATCGGTGCGGGTCACGTCCGGGGCGACAACGCCGTCGCCGTTCAGGTCCTCACCGGTGATGGATTCCAGCACAGACTGGGTCTCCGGGTGCAGCTTTGCAAAGCGGCGCACGGCCAGCACGGTGTACAGAGCGCTGAGCAGGTTGATGGCACCCTCCACGATCAGGATGACGCCGATGGCCATCACCAGCGTTTCCATGGCACCGAAGGGGTTTGCGATCAGGATGACGCCCAGCACCACGCTGAGCACCGGCAGCAGCAGAAAGCCCTTCCAGCTGTCGTAGCCGCAGCGGCGCAGGTCCAAGGCGTTCTGCACCCGGCCAATGGCGTCAAAGATGACGAACAGGCCGAACACGATGGGCAGGATACTTACCACGATATCGCTGCGCAGCAGCAGAAAAACACCCAGTGCAAGGCAGATAAGGCCGGAGATCAGGGTAAGCTGGCTCTGGAACACCCCGCGCTCCACCACAAAGTAGCGGATCAGCTGCACCGCTGCGCAGGCCAGCACCACGCCGCCCAGCGCGTAGCAGACGATGTTCAGCGCCGTGCCGGGCTTCATGACCAGAAAAATGCCCAGCCCGACATACAGCAGGCTCATGAGGATCAGGTTCCACTTCAGCTTTTTTACCATAGAGATCACGTTCCTTTCGTTTGCAGGGCCGCTGCCCGCACCCGGGTCAGTGGTACAGGGGTGCGATGGTGGTCTTGTTGATACGGGCATAGAAGGCCAGACTCATCAGGATGCTGACAAATTCCGCAATGAGGAAGGCCCACCAGACATTGTTGACGCTGCCGGTCTGTGCCAGCAGCCACGCTGCCGGCAGCAGCACGAACAGCTGGCGGCAGACCGAAACGATGAGGCTGAAGACGCCGTTGCCCAGCGCCTGAAAGACCGAGCTGAGCACGATGCTGACGCCCGCCAGCAGGAAATGCAGGCAGATGATGCGCATGGCCGGGATACCGATGGCAAGCATGGCGTCGCTGGCGGCAAAGATGCTCAGCACCTGCCGGGGTGCGAACTGGAAGATGCAGAAGCCTGCCAGCATGATGCCCTCGGCGTAGCACACCGCCAGCTTGATGGTCTTTTTCACACGGTTCGGTCTGCGGGCACCGTAGTTGTAGCTGATGATGGGCACCATGCCGTTGTTCAGGCCGAAAATGGGCATAAACACAAAGCTTTGCAGCTTGAAGTAGACGCCGAACACCGCCACCGCCGTAGCGGAGAAGGCCATCAGGATCAGGTTCATGCCAAAGGTCATCAGGCTGCCCACACACTGCATGGCGATGCTGGGCAGACCCACGGTGTAGATGCGGCCAATGGCCTTGGCGCTGGGACGGAAGCCTTTGAAGCTGATCTGGATATCCGGGTTTTTGCGGGTGTTGAAGTACAACGTCATGCCTGCACCGCAGAACTGGCCGATGACCGTAGCCACCGCTGCGCCGGTGGTGCCGGACAGCGCCTCGCCGCAGTAGCCGAAGATGAAGATGGGGTCCAGAATGATGTTCACCACAGCGCCCACCAGCTGGCTGATCATGCTCAGATAGGTGCGGCCGGTAGCCGCCAGCAGCTTTTCGCCCATGGTCTGGGTGAACAGACCCAGACTGAAGATGCAGCACACCGACAGATACCGGATGCCCTGCTGCGCGATGACGGAGTCACTGGTCTGGGCGTAGAAGTAGGGCTTCATGCAGGTAAGGCCGATGACAAAAAACACTGCAAAGCTGCACAGGGAAAGAAAGATGCCGTTTTCTGCGGTGGCGTTGGCGCGGCTCTGGTTCTTTTCGCCAAGGCTCTTGCTCAGCAGGGCGTTCACGCCCACACCGGTGCCCACGCCCACGGCGATCATGACATTCTGCAATGAAAAGGCCAGCGATACGGCGGTAAGAGCGCTCTCGCTGACATGAGACACGAACACCGAGTCCACCACGTTGTACAGCGCCTGCACCAGCATGGAGATCATCATCGGGATGCTGAGTTTCAGCAAAAGGGGGTTGATCTCCATGGTGCCCATGATGTTTTCCCGCACCTCGGCGGGTGCGGTCTGCGATTGATTTGTTTTCACGATTTCTCCTTTTGAACACTTGGGATAGGGGATGCTGCGGCATGGATATCACTCTCAGTCAACGCCGCAGCCACTAAAGCCTTTCCCCCAAGGGGGGAAGCCTTCAGAAGGTATACGCTCTGTAAGAACTTCCCTTGCCGGAAACGTGGGCAGGGCGCAGAAGCGCCCTGCCCACGTTCTGTCGTTGTTTATTGGATCTGGCTGGGGGTCACAGCGTCTTTTCCTTTGCGGCAGCTGCGTCCAAGATCATCTTTACGCAGGTCTCGCGGCCAAGGGCGGCGTTGATGGCCAGATCATAGTTGTGGGCATCGCCCCAGCGGTTCTGGGTGTAGTAGTTGTAGTAGGCCGAGCGGTTGCGGTCGGTCTTTTCCACCTCTTCCTTGATGCCCTTTTCGTCCTTGGCCTTTACCAAGGGGTTGGTCTTGGCGTACTGCAAACGCCACTCCTTGGGTGCATACACGAACACCCGCAGCACGTCCTTGCGCTCCCGCAGGACGTAGTCACCGCAGCGGCCAAGGATCACGCAGGGGCCTTCCTCGGCCAGCTGCTTGATGATACGGCTCTGCAGAATGAACACCTGATCGCCCAGCGGCAGCTCGTTGCCCATGGTGTACAGGCTGTACAGCAGGCTGTGGGTGTGCCGTTTCTCGCTGGCGGCAACAGCCTCCTCCGACAAGCCGGAGTTCTTTGCTGCCATGGTGATCAGCTCCTTGTCGTAAAGCTTGATGCCCAGTGCATTTGCCACGTCCTCTGCGATGTAGCGTCCGCCGGTGCAGTACTCACGGCCCAAAGTGATGATCGTCTTTGCCATAATGTGTTCCTCCTGTTTCATATATCGCCCTGAAAAAGCTTACGGCTGTGCCGGGGCGTCCCCGGTCTGGCCATTGGCTTTGGGTTCTGTGCTTGCAGGTACAGGCTTCGGCTTCGGCAGCCGTACCTCTGCCACCCGCATGGTGCCGGTCTGGTCCACTGCATACACACTGTAGCGCCCGCCTGCGGCCAGCAGCTCCGGCGGGAACTGTACCCCGCCGTCCTCGGTGCGGGTACAGCGCAAAAAGGTGCGGTGAGCGGTGGTGGCGTGCGCCACGCCGTCGTGGGGCGCGCAGGCGATCCAGCCGGAAAAATCCTCCGGCAGGTCTGCGGGCTCTCCCCGCCGCTCAAAGTAGTAAACGCCCGGCTGGGTGCCGGCGCGCAGCTCGCAGCGCAGCCGCCGGGGACGGTCGGCCTCAGTCTCCCGCTGCTTTGGCCGCAGGGCAATGGCCTTGCCGGTAAAGTAACGCATAAAATCCACCAGCGCCATGGTGCAGTTCACCGCGCCGTCGGTATCGGCGGTGGGGTCGTTCAGCAGCACAAAATCTGCCATCACGGCGTCATCGTGGCCAAAACCGTGCAGGCCCATCCACAGCCGCACCGGGTCGCGCTGACCGCGCACCCGTCGCTCCACCTGCACCGCTACCGAGCAGCCGTCGTGGATCTGTTCCCGCAGGTCGGCAAGGTCCATCCACGCCTGCCAGCAGGGGTAGCCGCAGCAGCCTGCGGCGGCCGCCGCAAAGGCGGTGTTGCCGGTAGAGCGGGTGCTGCCGTCCTCCATGGCGTAGGCCACTTCTTCCGGCAGGATATCCTCGCCCCAGCGGTTCATCAGCGCCGCCATGACCAGCGGCAGATCCATCTCCCGCCCAAAGCTGGGGTCGTGGGCGGAAAGGCAGTATTCCGGCAGATAGAGCCGCCGGTTCAGCGCATGGCCGTTGCGCTTTTCCCACGCAAGGGGACGCACCGCCGCCGCCAGCAGACGCACCGCCGGGGTGACTTTATCGTTGTTGGTGGAAAGGTTCACCTGCAATTGTACGCCGGTGCCGCCGCCCGGGGCGGCCACCGTGACGGTATCGCCCATCAAAAAGATCATGCCGTCCTCGCTCTGGCTGGACACGCTGCACCGGGGGTAATCCGGCGCCCACTTGCCAAAGCTCATCCAGGCTGTCCACGCCCCTGCTGCGTACACCCGGCAGCGCACCTCCACCATGGTGTCCCGGGGTGCATGGGCGTTCCAGCTGACGTTCAGGTTGCAGAACGCCGGCATGGCAAACTCCGGGGTGGTGTAGCTGCCGTACAAAAGGCTGCGCCCGGCCACGCTGTCCAGCACCAGTGCGCCGTTTTCCAGTGCAAGGTTGTCCAGCTGCCCGCGGGAAAAGGTCTCTGTCCCCTGCAGCACAAGATTATTCCGTTGTTCCATGGGACATCGCTCCTTTCCGCAGTTTTATCGCTTATTTTTCCGGGGTGTCGTCGTCGGCGTAGTCCTCTTTCAGGGCTGCTTCCAGTTCGGCGTCCTTCATCTTGCGGATGTTCTCCTCAATGTGGAACACCCGGTCAATATCGCCGTACACGATCTGGCAGGACACCTCGGTAACGAACCAGAAGCCGAAGATCAGCATCAGGAAAAGACCCAGCGGCATACACAAGATCACCACGCCCCAGAACAGCACCTGCACGATGGCGGCAGCCAGTGTGTGGGGCAGAAAGGCGATCATGCAGTTGATGCTGTTTTTCAAAGTCAGGCTCAAGGGCTGGTCCAGCAGCACCACCTGCGGCCACATATAGGCAAACAGCATCTGGAACAGCACCAGATTGAGCACCGTGGCCACCCACAGCGGAACACCCACGTTGGTGCCGTGGTACAGCATATTGAAGCAGAAATAGACGAGGAAGATTTGCAGCGTGACCACCACGGTGTACAGCACACCGGGCGCAAGGCTGGCCTTGAAGTTGCGCTTGAAGGCCTTGCGGTAGGTCACCCACCAGTAGCCCGCCTCATCGCGCAGCGCGCGCAGGACGGTATCGTACATTCCGGCCAGTGCGGGCCCGGCCAGCAGACCGCCCACGGCGGCGCTGCCCAGCATCACCGGCAGACTGTTCTGCAAAAAGCCGATGTACACCAGACAGATGACCGGTGCAAACCCGATGCAGGTCAGCAGGTTTGCAAGGAACATGCCGTTCATATCACGGCCTACAAGCTCAAAAAAGCGGCCGATGCCGGTCTTGCGGGGAGCGTCCTTTTCGACGCCCTTACCGGCCTTGAAATCATTGGCAGAAGGAAAAAGACCCATAGTAACTGCGGTACCTCTCTTGTGTTTTTAACCGGCACCGCAGGCGTTTTGTCTGGAAAGTGCCATTGTGCTAACTTTACAGATATAAATATACCTGTATTTTGTCAACTTTGCAAGATACAACCGGGGCTAATTGTAAAAAAATATTTATCTCTCCCTTTTTTACGCAAAATGTGCTACAATGACAATGGCATTTTTTGCAATAGGAGGAAACTATTATGAGCATTCTTCGCACCATTGCGATGTTTATTTATCTGTTCGGGTACATGATCCTGCATTACGGCATCCTGCGCCGCGCCGAGCGCGCCGCAGCCGCCGGAGATACCGCCACCGTGGAGCAGATCGTGAACCAGCATATCCCCCGCTGGAGCCGGGGCATCTTAAAGGTGACCGGTGTTTCCCTGTCGGTGGACGGGCTGGAGAACATCCCCAAAGACCGCCCCTGCGTGTTCGTGGCGAACCACCGCAGCTACTACGACATTCCTTTGCTGCTGGCAGGGCTGGAAAAGCCCCACGGCATCCTTGCCAAGGAGGAGCTGGAAAAGATTCCCCTGCTCAACCGCTGGATGAAGCTGCTGGGCTGCGTGTTCGTGCAGCGTGATGATGTGCGCGCCTCGGTGCGGGCACTGAACGATGCCACCGCCATCGTGGAAAGCGGCCGCAGCTTCGTCATCTTCCCCGAGGGTACCCGCTACAAGGGCGAAGAGGGCGGCGCAGGCGAGTTCAAGGCCGGTGCTTTCCGCATTGCGGTCAAGACCGGTGCCCCGGTGGTGCCGGTGGCTGTGACCGGTGCCCGCGCCCTGTTTGAGACTAACGGCAACCGCTGCCGCCCGGGCGGTGTGCGCATCAAGATCATGTCGCCCATCCAGACCGCCGGCATGAGCAAGGCCGAGCAGAAGCAGCTGCCCGATGCCGTGCGCCAGAGCATTCTGGCTGCCCTGAAGTAACAGCCTTTCCCGCTCGTTTCATCACACAGGAGAACTATTTTATGGCAAGCTACCGTTACGAACGCGACATCGACCCCAAGGACCTCAAGCCCCGCAAGGAGCGGCAGTACAGCCGCAGGGAGCGCTGGGCAAACTGGTGGGACTACAACCTGAAATGGGTGCTGATTTTCGGCATTGCGGGTGCGTTCGTGGCGTACTGCTTTATCGGGCAGTATTTCCTGACCACCCACCCGGATTATAACGTGGCGGTGGTCAGCCCCTACTACCTGCCCGAAGCCACCGTCACCGCCCTGCAAGAGCAGCTTGCCGCCTACGGCGAGGACTGCAACGGCGACGGCAAGGTGGTGGTAAAGCTGAACCAGTACACCATGGCCTTCAACAGTGAGGACTCGGACGCCTATCTGGATATGGCAGGCACCACCAAGCTTTCCACCGATATCCAAAGCTCCCTCAGTTCCATCTTTATCCTCTACGACCCCGCAGGCTTCCAGCAGACCACCGGCACGTTGCGGTATCTGGACGGCCATCTGCCCAAGTCCGATGCCGACAGCGACTGGTGGAATATGGTCTACCGCTGGACGGACTGCCCAGTGCTGACCGGGATGGAGCTGGGCAGCTACACCTCGGACGCGGTGCAGAGCGCAAGCGGCGACAGCCAGCAGCTGCTGGCAGATTACTATATCGGCATCCGGGGCGCATGGCTGAAGGAATCCGCTTCCCTGCTGGAAAACAGCGAGACCCTTTGGGCAAACCTGACCGCCGGGGCTGTCTCCACCGCCGGGGAGGGGCACTAAAGATGCGTTTCCGCATCAAAGCCGGCGGCCCCGCCGCACGGTTCACCTTTGACCGCACCCCAAAGCCCCAGCCGCCCGCGCCGCCTGTCCTCCGCGCCGCAGACCTTGATAACCCCTATGGGCGCTACTACGGCAAAGCCCGCAGCTGGGAGGATATTTTGAAAAATAAAAACAGCGATTGAGAGGCTCTCCGGTCGTCGCCGCAGGCGATGACCAGAGAGCTTCTGTTTTCTATTTTCGTCTTTTTACCCATGGCTGATTTGAAATTTTCTCCACCCTCAAATGGAGGGCGGTTTGTTGTTTCTCTGTCCCGGTTATGGTATACTTACTAGGTATCCCCGCAAAAACCGACCAAAAAGGATGTGACCCCCATGGACGCACTGGAACAAGCCCGTGCCGAGATCGACACGGTGGATGCGCAGCTGGCTGCGCTGTTCGAGCGCCGGATGGCTGCTGTTTTACAGGTGGCCGAATATAAGCGGGCGCACGGCCTGCCCATCTATGATGCCGCCCGGGAGGCCGCCGTGCTGGAAAAGGCCGCAGCCCGCATTCAGCAGCCCGCGCTGCGCCCTTACTATAAAGACCACGTCCAGCACATGATGGATCTTGCCAAGCAATACGAAGCCGCTGTGCTGGGGCGCAACCGCGCTGCCTATCAGGGGGTGGAGGGTGCGTTTGCCCACATCGCCCTCAAGGCGCTGTTCCCCCACGCCGAGGCTGTGAGCTACTCCACATGGGACGAGGTGTTCGAGGCCGTGGCCTCGGGCGAAGCCGCCCACGGCGTGGTTCCCTTTGAAAACAGCCACGCCGGGGATGTTTCTGCCGTGCTGGACCTGTGCTATAACCACCCGGAGCTGTGGGTGGTGGACGTGTACGACCTGCCCATCTCCCAGAACCTTCTGGTGCTGCCGGGCACCCAGCTTTCCCAGCTGCGCACGGTGTACAGCCACCAGCAGGCCATTGCCCAGAGCGAGACCTTTTTAAAGCAGTTCCGTCTGCCCGCCACCGCCATGGCAAACACCGCCATGGCTGCAAAGTTCGTGGCAGAAAGCGGCGACGCGACAAAGGCCGCCATTGCCAGCGCCGAGACTGCCGCCCTGTACGGGCTGGAGATCTTAGTGCCCAACATCAATACCGACGGCGACAACACCACCCGGTTCATCGTGCTCAGCCGCGAAAAGCCCACGGCGGGCAACCGGTTCTCGCTGCTTTTCACGGTGGACAACAAGCCCGGCAAGCTGGCCGAGGTCATTCAGGTCATCGGTGCCAGCGGCTTCAATATGGAGTCCATCAAGAGCCGCCCCATGCCGCACGTCCCCTTTGAATATTATTTTTATGTAGAGCTGGTGGGCGATGCCGCCGCCGGCGAGACCGCCGCGCTGCTGCGTGAGCTTGACCGCACCTGCCGGACGGTGCGGCTGTTAGGAGTGTATACAAAATGAGTGATTTTATCGGAACCAAGCTGACCATGAATCTGGGCGAGCGCAGCTACGACATCATCGTCAAGCGCGGCTCGCTGGAAAACCTGTATCAGTTTGCCCGGCTGGACCGCCGGGTGGCGGTGGTCACCGACAGCGGTGTGCCTGCACAGTACGCCCAGATGGTAGCTGACCAGTGCAAGGATGCCGCCATCATCACCGTGCCGCAGGGCGAAGCCAGCAAGAGTTTTAAGATTCTTGAGACCGTGCTGCGGCAGATGCTGGACTTCGGCATGGGCCGCGGCGACCTTGTGGTGGCCGTAGGCGGCGGCGTGGTGGGCGACCTTGCCGGGTTTGCCGCTTCCATCTATATGCGCGGCATCGACTTTATCAACTGCCCCACCACCACCCTTTCCATGATCGATTCCTCCATCGGCGGCAAGACCGCCGTGGATCTGGGCGACACCAAGAACATCGTGGGTGCCTTCTGGCAGCCAAAGCTGGTCATCGTGGACCCGGACACCCTGTCCACCCTGCCCCGCCGCCACTTCATCAACGGTCTGGCCGAGGCGGTCAAGGCCGGGCTTCTGGCCGACCCGGAGCTGTTCTCCATCTTTGAAAAAGAGGACGTGGACGACCGCATCGGTGACATCATCTGCCGCAGCCTGCGCTTTAAAAAGAGCATCGTGGAGCAGGACGAGACCGAGCAGGGTATGCGCAAAGCGCTGAACTTCGGCCATACCATCGGCCACGGCATCGAGGCCGTGAAGGGCATCAAGGGACGCCGCACCACCGGCCTGTTCCACGGCGAGTGCGTGGCGCTGGGCATGCTGCCCATGATCGAATCCAAGGCGCTGCAAAAGCGGGTGCGCGGCGTGTACCGCCGCTTAGGGTTGCCCACCCGCACCGCCTACGATAAGGAAAAGGTGCTGGCCGAGATGCTGCACGACAAAAAAGCACAGGACGGGCAGATCACCATCATCAAAGTGCCCGGCCTTGGCTGCTGGCGCGCCGAGACCATCCCTGTGGAGGGGCTGCGCCCGCTGCTGGGCATGGAGGACTGACCCATGAAAAATACCTTTGGCAGCGACCTTTCGCTGACCATCTTCGGCGAGAGCCACGGCCGCGCCGTGGGCGCGGTGCTGGACGGCATGGCCGCCGGTGTGCCGGTGGATGAGAGCTTCCTCGCCGCCTGCATGGATAAGCGCCGCGCCCGGGGCGACGGCCTTTCCACCCCCCGGGTGGAGGCGGATGCGGTGCAGCTGCTTTCCGGTGTGGTGAACGGCCACACCACCGGCACCGCCATTGCCCTGATGATCGAAAACCAGAACACCCGCAGCGGCGACTACGCCAAGACCGCCGACCTGCTGCGCCCCGGCCACGCAGATTTTACCGCCTACGCCAAGTACCACGGCTTTCAGGATGCCCGGGGCGGCGGGCATTTTTCCGGCCGGGTGACCGCCGCCCTCGTGGCAGGCGGCAGCATCGTGCTTGCCGCATTGCAGCGGGCGGGTATTGATATCACCACCCACATCGCCCGGTGCGCGGGTCTTGCAGATACGCCCTTTGCACTGGACGACCCCGCCGCCCTTGCGGCACAGGTGGGGACGCTTGCCACCAAGACCGAGGGCTTTGCGGTGCTGGACGCCGCCGTGGAAGAACCCATGAAAGCCGCCATCCGCGCCGCCGGTGCTGAGGGCGACAGCGTGGGCGGCGTGCTGGAAACTGCCATTCTCGGCCTGCCCGCCGGCATCGGCGAGCCTTACTTTGACAGCGTGGAGAGCGAGATCGCCCATCTGGCCTTTTCCATCCCGGCGGTCAAGGGCATCGAGTTCGGCACCGGCTTCGGCTTTGCCGGGCTGCGCGGCTCGGAGGCGAACGACGCCTTCCGCATGACAGCGGAGGGCGCGGTGGTCACCGCCACCAACCACAACGCGGGCATCAACGGCGGCATCGCCAACGGTATGCCGGTGGTGTTCCGCACCGCCGTCAAGCCCACCCCAAGCATCTACAAGCAGCAGGACACGGTGGACTACATCGCCAAAAAGGACGCGCAGCTGTCCATTCAGGGGCGGCACGACCCCTGCATCGTGCCCCGGGCCGCTATCGTGCAGACCTGCGCCGCCGCCCTTGCGGTGGGCGATCTGCTCACCGCCCGGTACGGTGCCCGGTGGATGACCGACCCCACCGGCTACCGGAAGGAGGACTGAGATGGAATACGGACTGATCGGCGGCAAGCTGGGACACTCCTACTCCAAGACCATCCATGAGCTGCTCTGCGGGTACAGCTACGAGCTGTGCCCCCTGCCCACCGAGGCAGACGCCCGCGCCTTTTTGCAGCGGCGGCAGTTCAAGGCCATCAATGTGACCATTCCCTACAAAAAGCTGGTGATGGAGTACTGCTCCTTCATCGACCCCCGCGCCCGCGCCATCGGCGCGGTGAACACGGTGGTAAATAAAAACGGCCTGCTCTACGGCTACAACACCGATTATCTGGGCTTTGCCCACCTGTGCGAAGCCCACGGCGTGGAGCTTGCGGGCAAGACGGTGCTCATCTTGGGCACCGGCGGCACCCACAACACCACCCGCGCGGTGGCACTGGACAAGGGCGCTGACAAGGTGCTGACGGTCAGCCGCACCCCCGACCCGGAAAAGGGCGAGCTGAGCTACGCCGAAGCCGTGCGCAGCGGCGCACAGGTGGTGTTCAACACCACCCCCGCCGGGATGTACCCCAACGTGGGCGTGTGCAGTCTGGACGTTGCCGCCATGCCCGGGCTGGAAGCCGTGGTGGACGTGGTCTATAACCCCAACAAGACCGAACTCATTCTCCGCGCCGAGGACGCCGGTGTGCCGGTAGCCGTAGGCGGGCTGGAGATGCTGGTGGCACAGGCGGTGTATGCCGCCGAATACTTCCTTGGCCGCAAGTTCGAGGACGCCCCGGGCGAGGTGCGGCGCATTACCGCCGCGCTGCGCCGCGAGACGCTGAACATCGCCCTTGTGGGAATGCCCTCCTGCGGCAAATCCACCCTTGGCCGCCTGCTGGCAAAGCAGCTGGGCAGACCCCTTGTGGATCTGGACGAGGAGATCGTCAAGGCAGACGGACGCAGCATCCCGGATATCTTTGCCGCCGAGGGCGAAGAGGGTTTCCGGGCAAAGGAAACCGCGCAGATCGCCCGTTTCGGCAAGGAAAAGGGGCTTGTGCTCTCCTGCGGCGGCGGCGCGGTGAAGCGGGCAGAGAATGTCCGCGCCCTGCGCCAGAACGGCGTGGTGCTGTTTATCGACCGGCCGGTGGAAGCGCTGGCTGTGGGTGGCAACCGCCCGCTTTCTTCCAGCGCCGAGGCGCTGCGCACCATGGAAGCCCAGCGCCGCCCGCTGTACCTTGCCGCCGCAGATGCGGTGATTTCTAACACCGGCACGCTGGCCGAGACGCTGGCAGCTGCACAGGAGGCACTGGATGAAATTTTTGATTCTTAACGGGCCAAACATCAATCTGGCGCGCTGGTCTGAGCCCGGCGTGCCGGGCGAGGTGGACTACACCGGCCTGATGGACTATGTGCAGGCGGGCTGCGACCAGCTTGGCATTGAAACGGATATCTGTCAGTCCAACCACGAGGGCGACCTCATCGACGAGATCCAGTCTGCCCCCGGGCGGGTGGACGGCATTGTGCTGAACCCCGGCGGCTACGCCCATTACAGCGTGGCCATTCTGGACGCGCTGCGGCTGTGCAGCGTGCCCGCCGTAGAGGTGATGCTGGACGCCCCGGACGAGCGCGAGCCCTTTCGCAAAACAGACGTGGTGTCCTTTGGCTGTCAGGGGCATTTTATCGGCGAAGGCCCGCAGGGCTACCTGCACGCCTGCATCTGGCTGGCGCAGCTGCTGCGCACCGACGGCTCCAGTAAGGCGCATATCGTGATGTAAAACAAACAGGAAAGGAAACCTCCCATGATCATCTCCACCAAAAAAGGCACTCCCAAAGAGGAGCTGGAAAAGATCGTCGACAAATTCGAAAAGCAGGGTCTGGACGTGACCCTGATCACCGGCAAGGATTACAACGTGTTCGGTCTGGTGGGCGATACCACCAAGATCGACGAGCGGGACGTGCTGGCAAACCCGTGGATCGACAACGTTACCCGCGTGTCCGCGCCCTATAAGCGCGCAAACCGCCTGTTCCACCCCGCAGACTCGGTCATCGACTGCGGCGGCGTGAAGATCGGCAGCAAGGAAAAGATCGCCGTCATGGCGGGCCCCTGCAGCATCGAAAACGCCGAGCAGGCGCTGCGCATCGCGCAGGGGGTCAAGGCGGGCGGCGCAACGCTGTTCCGCGGCGGCGCCTACAAGCCCCGCACCTCTCCCTACGCCTTTCAGGGTCTGGAGACCGAGGGCATTCTGGATATGGTAAAGGCCCGCGAAGCCACCGGCCTGCCCATCGTCTCCGAGCTGATGAGCGAGGACCGCATCCCGGAGTTTGAGGAGTATGTGGACGTGGTGCAGATCGGCGCACGCAATATGCAGAACTTCCAGCTGCTCAAGGCCGTGGGCAAAATGCACAAGCCCGTGCTGCTCAAGCGCGGCCTGTGCAACACCATTGAAGAGTGGATCATGAGCGCCGAGTACATCATGGCCGGCGGCAACGAGCAGGTCATCTTCTGCGAGCGCGGCATCCGCACCTTTGAAAAATACACCCGCAACACGCTGGATCTCTCCGCCGTGCCCATCATCCACGAAAAGACCCATCTGCCCATCGTGGTAGACCCCAGCCACGCCACCGGCAAGGCCAATCTGGTGGAGCCGATGATGATCGCCGCCGTAGCCGCCGGTGCGGACGGTCTGGAGATAGAGGTGCACTACGACCCCCAGCACGCATGGAGCGACGGCGCACAGTGCCTGACCCCGGACGCCTTTGCACAGGCTATGGCAAAGTGCCGTCAGGTGGCTTGGGCTATCGGCCGGGAGATGTAAACCGTTTACCCCCTCAGGCGCTGGCGCGCCAGCTCCCCCAAGGGGACGCCTGAAGCGCCGTCCGGGGGAAATTGCAAAAGGATGACACCGCTATGCTTGTAACCATCAGACCTTCCCCCGGCGGCATCGGGGGCGTGATCGCCACGCCGCCCAGCAAAAGCATGGCGCACCGCGCCGTGCTGTGCGCCGCGCTGGCTGTGGGGCGCTCTCACATCACCCATCTGGAATTCAGTAAGGACATCTCTGCCACCCTGTCCGCTGCCGCACAGCTGTGCGCCGCCGTGGACATCGGCGCAGACGATGCTGCTGTGCAGGGGCTTGGGCATTTTCTGCCCCTGACCGCCCCGGTGGACTGCTGCGAAAGCGGCAGCACCCTGCGGTTTTTGATCCCCATTGCCAGCCTGACCGGCCAGCCGGTCACCTTTACCGGGCGCGGACGGCTGATGGAGCGCCCGCAATGCGTATACGAAACGTTATATCGTGAGCAGAATCTACGGTTTGAGCAGTCCCTCTCCGGGCTGACCGTGGAGGGTGCACTGACCCCCGGGGACTACCGGCTGGCAGGCAACGTGTCCAGCCAGTTCATCAGCGGGCTGCTGTTCGCGCTGCCTTTGCTGCCCGGGGACAGCCAGCTGCACCTTATTCCCCCCGTGGAGAGCCGCAGCTACATCGACATGACCCGCGCCGTACAGGCCGCCTTTGGGGTGCACAGCCGCTGGCTGGACGAAACCACCCTGCTGCTGCCCGGCGGGCAGCAGTACCACCCCTGCGACTACAACGTGGAGGGCGATTACAGTCAGGCCGCTTTCCCGGCGGTGCTGGGTGCGGTGTGCGGCGGGGTGACCATCACTGGCCTTGCACCGGATACTTTGCAGGGCGATGCCGCTATTCTGGACATCCTGCGCCGGTGCGGCGCGGTGTTCACCCGCACGGGCGACCGCGTCACCTTTGCAAAAGCACCCCTGCACGGGGTGGATATCGACCTTGCGGACTGCCCCGACCTTGGCCCCGTGCTGATGGTGCTGGGTCTGCTGTGCGAGGGCACCACCGTCATCCGCAACGCGGAGCGGCTGCGGTTGAAGGAGAGCGACCGCATCGCGGCCATGGAGGCCGAGCTGCGCGCCTGCGGCGGCGTGCTGGAAAGCGACGGCGGCACCATCACGGTGCACGGCTGTGCGGAGCGTCTGCACGCCCCTGCCGCCCCCCTGCACGGCCACAACGACCACCGGGTGGTCATGAGCCTTGCGGTGCTGGCTGCTGCCGCCGCACTGCCCCTGACCGTGGACGATGCCGAAGCCATCCAGAAGAGCTGGCCCGGCTTTTTTGCAGATGCAGCGCCGCTTGGCGTGGAGGTAGAAGATGCTTGATAAAACAAAACGTTATCTCGTAGTGGGTCTGGGTCTGCTGGGCGGCAAGTACGCGCTGGAGCTGACCCGCGCAGGCTTCCATGTGGACGGCATCAACCGCAGCGAGGGACATTTGCAGTACGCGCTGGAGCACGGCTATATCGCCGGCGGTAAGACCCACGATTTTGAGGACCTTGTCCGGCAGGCCGACCATATCATCTTTGGCCTGTACCCCACCGCGCTGCTGGACTGGTTTGGCACCTACGGCCACCTGCTCAAGCCCGGGTGCATCTTTACGGATGTTTCCGGCGTCAAGACCGGCCTTGTGGAGCCGGTGCAGGCACTGTGCCCGGCAGGGGTGGAGTTCATTGCCAGCCATCCCATGGCAGGCCGCGAAACTTCCAGCGTGGAACACGCCGCCGAGGTGAATTTTGCCCCGGCAAACTTCATCATCACTCCCACCGAAAAGAACACCCCGGCGGGCATCCAGTGGGCAAAGGAGCTTGCCGAGGTGCTGGGTTTCAAGCATATCTGCACCCTGACCGTGCAGGAGCACGACCGGATGATCGGCTATGTCAGCCAGCTGTGCCACGCCATTGCCGTAAGCCTGATGTGCGCCAACGACAACTCCTCGCTGTGCGAATACACCGGCGACTCCTTCCGCGACCTGACCCGCATTGCACGCATCAACGACAAAATGTGGGCAGAGCTGTTTTTGTGGAACAAGCAGAACCTGATCAGCGAGATCGACCAGTTCGATTCCGCTTTGCAGGAGATGCGCGCCGCCCTTGTGGCAGACGACCGGGACAAGCTGGAACAGATGTTCCGCCTTTCCACCCAGCGCCGCGCCGCCTTTGACAAAAAGCTGCCGGAATAAACCGTGACGGAGGTATTGCCCCATGCCCAAGCAGGAAGGACAGAAATCCAAGCTGGTAACGCTGCTGCGCATCCTTGAGCAGCGCACCGACGAGAACCACCGCCTGAACGTGCCCCAGCTGGTGCAGCTGCTGGAAAATCAGGGCATTCTGGCCGAGCGCAAGAGCATTTACAGCGACATTGACACCCTGCGCAGTCTGGGCTACGACATCCAGCTGCAGCGGGGGCGCGGCGGCGGGTACTGGATGGCCAGCCGTGCATTCGAGCTTTCGGAGCTGAAACTGCTGGTGGATGCGGTACAGTCCAGCAGTGTCATCTCGGCGCGCACCAGCAAACGCATCATCCACAAGCTGGAGGCCCTCTGCTCCGACTATGAGGGCACCCAGTTGCAGCGTCAGGTGTATGTGGACGGCCGCCCCAAGACCGACAGCCAGACCCTTTTGTACAGCATCGACGCGCTGCACACTGCCATCAACCGGGGATGTCTGGTGCAGTTCCGCTACAAGGGCAGCAGCGCCGTGCGCACCGTAAGCCCGTGGCAGCTTGCGTGGGAAAACGGCTGCTATTACCTGATCGCCTATCAGGACGAAAAAGCGCCCCCGGTGCGCCACTACCGGGTGGACCGGATGGCCGGGGTGCTGGTGCTGGACGAGCCGCGCCGGGGCAAGGAGTTCTTCCGCACCTTCGACCTGCCCGCCTATCTGCGCAAGCACTTCAATATGTTCGGCGGCACCGAGTACCGGGTCACTCTGCGGTGTGCTGCCGACCTTGAGCCGGTCATGCGGGAGCGCTTTGGCCGCGAACCGGTGTTCTGCCCGGAGGACGCGGAGCACTTCCACTTTGACGTGCCCATCTGCGTCAGCCAGCAGTTTTTCGGCTGGGTGTGCGGCTTTGGCGGCAAGGTAGAGGTCACCGCCCCCGCCGCCGTCCGCGCTCAGCTGCACGAGATGGTGCAGAGCCTTGCGGAGCAGCATGAATAAACAGAAAGGGTTCCGGAAACGCCTGCGGGCGTTTCTGGAACCCTTTTTCCTATCAATTTTTCCTTATTCCTCAAATTCCAGATCGCTGGGCTGGATGAGGTCAAGCTCTGCGGCGGGCTCGGCGATGAGGCGGCGGCTCTGATTGAAAATGGCCTTTTCCAGCGTGTTGCGCGCCAGACGGCCATTGCCGGCGGTGCGGCTGTCCAGCGCCTGACGGCGCTTATAGTAGCCCAGCAGCGGGAAGGTGCAGCCCTCGGCAAGGCGGTAGCCCTTGCCCTTTGCCAGCACGGCGGTGATGTCCAGCAGTTCATCCGCGGTGTAGTCCGGGAACTCGATCTTGTTGGGGAAGCGGCTGGCAAGGCCGCTGTTGGCGGTGAGGAACACTTCCATCTCCTTTGTGTAGCCCGCAAGGATGACCACCAGCTCATCCCGGTGATCCTCCATGCCCTTTACAAGGGTGTCGATGGCTTCCAGCCCAAAGCTGTCCTGCTGGCCGCGGTACAGGCTGTATGCCTCGTCAATGAACAGCACGCCCCCCAGTGCGCTCTCGATGACGCTGTTGGTCAGCGGGGCGGTGTGGCCGGTGTAGCGCCCCACAAGGTCGGCGCGGGTCACTTCCACCAGCTGCCCGCCCCCCAGCGCGCCGATGGCCTTGAGGTACTTTGCCACCAGCCGGGCAATGGTGGTCTTGCCGGTGCCGGGGTTGCCGGTAAAGATCATGTGCATGGACAGGCTTGCGGTCTTGAAGCCCGCCGCTGCGCGGCGCTGCTGCACCTGTAAATTGTCTGCCAGACCGAACACATACTCCTTGACCGGGGCAAGCCCCACCAGCGCATCCAGCTCGGCGCGGATCTGCTCCACCGCGCCGGTGTAGACCGCCGGCAGCAGGCTGAACAGGTCTGCCGGGGCGGCACCGTTCAGTGCAAATTGCAGTCCCTCGGGCGCGGCGGTCAGCGCCACCGTGCCGGACAGTTTTGCATCGGTCTGTAAGCAGTACTCGCTCAGAGCCCGGAAGATCCGCTCGCAGCAGTCTGCCAGCCCCTCTGCACCCTTTTCCTTGGAGCACTGCGCCGCCACATAGTCCCGCACCTCTGCCCCGGCGGCGAGGGTCAGCCCCAGACGGCTGTGCACCCGCTGCGCCAGCGCGTTCAGCTGCTGCGCCGCCAGCGCAGCCAATGCTTCCGGGGTAAAGGGGGCGGTCTGGCACACATCCCCTACCGCCGCCACAAAGGACGCGCCGAATTTATCCGCCAGCGCCTCCCGCCCCTTGCGGGAGAAGAAGATCAGGTACTTGCCGCAGGGGTCGATGCGGCTCACTGCGCCGGGGGCAAGCGCTGTACCGGCTTCCACCAGAATGCCCTCTTTGTTCACCAGATACCGGCTGGACAGGGGCGCACTGCCCTTGACCGCAAGGTCGGAGAGGATGCGCAAAAAGCCGGGGTGGCAGCTCTCGTAGTGCTCGAACACCACGATCTCGCCCGGGGCGTGCAGGGCGGCGTAAAGGTCCTGCAAAAACAGCTTTTCCGCGCCGGGGTCGGGGTAGAGTGCCAAGTCCATCACCGCCATCCGGTCGCTCTGCAAAAGCCCCCGCGCCGCCATGATGCGGGCGGTCTCGGCCAGTGCAAAGTGCCGTCCCGTGCCCGGAGTGCCCCACAGCAGGATCACATTGCGGGCGGCTGCGCCCTCGGTGCCCAGCACAAAGGGGCGGCGCATGGCCCGCACCACGCTGTCCACAAAGGCGTCCTGCCCGAGGACGGTCTTTTTTACCTCGGCGGCAAGGCCCTCAAAGCTGCCCAGCTGCTCCGGCTTTGTGTCTGCCGTGCCCTTGGCCAGCAGGCCGTCCGCTTCCATATCCCGCAGCATCTGGCGGCTGTCCTCCAGCGCCGTCTGCACCCCTGCATCCTGCGCCTTCAGCCGGGCGTTCTGCTGCTTCAGCAATTCGTCCAGCTGCTTTTGCTGTTCCAGCAGCGCCGCGTTCAGGTCCGGCAGGCCGCTGCCCGCCGGTTTTTCGGGCTGCGGCTTTTCCGGCTGCGGCTGCGCGCCGCCGAACTTCAGTTTGCCGCCCGCGCCGAACACGCCGTTCATCAAGCTTTCCCAATCATCGGTGTATGCCATGGTGCTGCCCTCCATCGGTGTTTTTTCTTCCAGTATAGTGAACTACGCGGCATTTTGCAAGCACAAAAAAGCTCCCCCTTTCGGGGGAGCTGATATCCGCATCTATGCGGGGATCATGCTGTTTTCTCAGCCCTTGCAGCCCTGCTCTTCCCAGTCGCCGAAATCGTTGGCATCAGCGATCTTGGTGACGTCGATCTTGCCGTTCTCATCCTTGGGGGCAACGGCGGGGCCGGCCTCTACGGGGTTGGCGTTCGGGGCTTCGGGGTCGTACACAGGACGCTCTTCGGCGGTCTCCGGCTGGGTCTGGGGTGCGTCCTCAGCGGGGGCTTCCGGTGCGGTTTCCTCGGCAGCTTCTGCGGCGGCATCGGCAGCCTTTGCCTCTTCCTTGGCCTCGGCCTCTTCGTAGGCCTCGGCGGTCTTTTCGGCCTCCTCGGCGTCCTTTTCGGCGTCCTCCGGGAACTCGACCTCCTCCACATGGAGCGGGTCTTTCTGGTTCAGGATCTTGTCCAGCACCACGATGGCAGCGCCGGTGACGGCCACGGCAGCAGCCGTGCCAAGAATACGGAACAGAGTTTTCATACCAGAACCTCCTTGTAATACAGAAACGTTAAGAGAACGTTACGACCTCTTCCAGGGGCTTTTCGGCAGGCTCCACCGACACGGCGGTCAGCACCGGGCCCTTGCCCCGGTAGATATTGTGGAACTTGTAGCCCACCTTGGCGGTCACCCGCACCCAAGCGCGCTGTTCCAGCGCCTTGTAGCCATCGTAGCTGCACGGGAAGCCCACGAACTGGATGTCCTGCACGCAGCAGGTCATGGCAAAGCGGCCGGGCACAAAGCTGTTTTTGCCGGCGCGGTTGGTCTGGCAGACCTGTGCCAGAAAACGCACCGTCTTGCCGGTGTACTTCTGGGGCTCGTCCTGACAGTCCATGTACCAGATGCCGAAATCGTCATCCGGGATGTCGATGGGGTCGGCGTTGATATCAAAGGGCAGCGGGTCGGGGATATCATCGTAGGCTACGCTGCCGTCCTTGAACTCGTAGGCGATATCGCACTTGCGGGAGGCCTGCCGCACCAGCTTGTGCAGCTCCTGCCGGGCGTCATCGTTGTTCACGGCTTCGGCGCGGTTGAACACGATCAGCTCGCTGCGGGCGATCTTGTCCAGCATCAGGCTGCGCATGGAGTTATCGCGGGCGTAGGTCAGGGCGGTGGTGCCGTCGGCAGTGGCAATGCACTGGTACACCAGCCAGTTCTCGGGCAGGGCATCGGCCAAGTCCTGCAGCAGCCACATGCCGTTGTACTCGATGACCACGCGGCCTGCGTCCGCTTCCTTGCCCAGCTTTGCAAGGTTCTGGGGGTTCAGTTCAGACTTATCCTCCAGCACCTTCACGGTCACGCCGGGGAAGGCGAACTTCTTCTCGTTGTACTCCTCTTCGCCCTCCTCGCAGATCAGCAGCAGGGTCTTGTCGCCGGAGTCGAAATTGGGGTCTTCAAAGGTCTCCTGAATAAACTTGGTCTTGCCGCTTTCCAGAAAGCCCACAAACAGGTAGACCGGGATCTCTTTTGCCATAATAAATGGTTGCTCCTTTTATCAATGATAGGCGCCCCCCTTGGGGGAGCTGGCAATGCCGTCAGGCATTGACTGAAGGGGTCAGCAGCCGAACAGCTGGGCGATGGCGGTCTCGTTCAGCTTGGAGCCGATGACCACCAGCTTGCCGCCCACGTCTGCGCTGCGGCTGCGCACTTCCCACTCGCCGGGCACATAGTCGAACTCCAGCCAGCCGTCTGCGCCGCCGTCCACGATGCCCTTGCTGCGCAGGATCATGCCGTAATTGCCGGTATCCAGCTCGGTGAGGGCGTGCTCCACTTCTGCCTTGGTGAACTTGCGGGCCGTCTCGACGCCCCAGCTGGTGAACACCTCGTCGGCGTCGTGGTCATGATGATGGTGATGGCCGCAGCAGCAGTGGCCGTCATGGTCGTGATGATGCTCGTGCTCGTCCTCGTCATCGTCGTCATCGTGGTCGTGATGGTGGCCGCAGCAGCAATGGTCATGGTCGTCATGATCGTGGTGATGGTGCTCATGCTCATCGTGATCATCATCTTCATCATGATCGTGGTGATGCTCGTGCTCATCCTCGTCGTCATCATCGTGGTCGTGATGATGGCCGCAGCTGCACACACCGTTCTCGTCATCGTGGTGATGGTGGTGGTGATGCTCTTCTTCGTCCTCGTGGGCGTGCTCTTCGTTGGCCTTTGCAGCCATGGCGATCAGCTCTGCCTTGAAGTCGTCCTTGGTGGACATGGCCTTCAGGATCTGCTCACCGGTCAGCTCGTCCCATGCGGTGGTCACGATGGTAGCGGTGGGGTTCTTCTCGCGCAGCATGGCGACCGCAGCGGCGATCTTCTCTTCGCTGGCGGTCTGGGTGCGGCTGAGCAGGATGCAGCTTGCGTGGCTGATCTGGTCATCGTAGAACTCGCCGAAGTTCTTCATATACATCTTGACCTTGTTCACATCGGCCACGGTGACAAAGCTGTTCAGCTGCACGTCCAGATGCTCGGCCACGCCCTCCACGGCGCGGGTCACATCGCTCAGCTTGCCCACGCCGGACGGCTCAATGACAATGCGGTCGGGGTGGTACTGCTCCACCACCTGCTGCAGAGCGGTGCGGAAATCGCCCACCAGAGAGCAGCAGATGCAGCCTGCGTTCAGCTCGTTGATCTGGATGCCGCTTTCCTTCAGGAAGCCGCCGTCAATGCCGATCTCGCCGAACTCGTTCTCGATCAGCACCACCTGCTGGCCTGCAAAGGCCTCGGTGATCAGCTTTTTGATCAAAGTAGTTTTGCCGGCGCCAAGGAAGCCGGAGAAGATATCGATTTTAGTCATGTTCCAAATGCCTCTTTCTTTTTATCGCAATATTCGCAATTGTTAGCGCAAAGGGCCGCAGAGTGCTGACCCAAAAATACTACACCTCTATTATAACAACCCTGTCAATGGAAAACCGGCCTTTTTCAAGAAAAAATTGTAACTTTTTTTGCAAATTGACGGCGTTTTGGGGGGAGTTTTGCCCCCGCATTGCATTCTTCCCCGCAGAATGATACAATAGCAGCAGCAAACCATCGCCGCCGGACGTTTTTCCGGCAAATGACAGAAAGAGGGCTTTTGTTATGAGTATGAACACAGTTCCCGAGCGTCTGGCCGCGCTGCGTGCCGCTATGCAGGCAAACGGCGTGGACGTCTATCTGATCCCGGTGGGCGACCCGCATTCCAGCGAGTATCTGCCCGACCACTACACCTCCCTGACCTACTTCTCCGGTTTCCACGGCGAAAACTCCAACTTTGTGGTCACCATGACCGAGAGTGCCGTCTGGGCAGACGGCCGGTACTTTGTGCAGGCAGAAAAGGAGATCGCCGGTACCGAGATCCAGCTGATGCGCATGGGCGAGCCGGGCGTGCCCACCGCCGAGGAATACTGCGGCAAGGTGCTGCCCGAGGGCGGCACGCTGGGTCTGTGCGGTCTGACCGCCAACTGTGCACTGGTCAACAACCTGAAAAAAGAGCTGGAGCCCAAGCACGGCAGCATCAAAACCCTGTTCTTGGAGGACGAGCTGTGGGTGGAGGGCCGCCCTGCCCGCCCGGCTACCCCGGCATGGATCCTGCCCAAGGAGTACGCCGGCTTCTCCCCGGCGGAAAAGCTGGAGCAGCTGCGCGGCAAGCTGAAGGAGCAGGGCTGCACCGCCCAGCTGGTAGGCAAGCTGGATAATCTGGCTTGGCTTTTGAACCTGCGCGCCATGGATATCGAGTGCACCCCCTACGCCATGGCCTACTGCTATGTTACCCCGAATCGCGCCGTGCTGTTCATCGATCAGGCGCGGGTCACCCCGGAGGCTAAGGCAGAGCTGGAAGCCAACGGCGTAACGCTGGCCGACTACGACAGCATTCTGGACGGGATGGCCGCCGAGACTGAGCCCCAGACCGTGCTGGCGGAGAGCGCTACCGTGAACTACGCCGTGTATCAGGTGCTGGAAAACAACCCCGCCCTGACCGTGAAGGACGCCGCCGACCCCCTGCTGGCCATGAAGGGCGTGAAGAACGAGGTGGAGCTGGCACACCTGCGCGAGTCCCATCTGCGGGACGCCGTGGCCATGGTGCGGTTCCAGATCGAACTGGAGAACCGTCTGGCTTCCGGCGAACAGCTGACCGAGCTGACCGTGGACGAGATCCTGCACAAGTACCGCAGCGCAGACGATAAGTTCCTTGTGGAAAGCTTTGGCACCATTGCAGCCTACGGCGGCAACGCAGCCATGATGCACTACCACGCCACCCCGGAGGATCACGCCGTTCTGCAGCGCAAGGGCTTTTTGCTGGTGGACAGCGGCGCTACCTATCTGGACGGCACCACTGACATCACCCGTACCTATCCGCTGGGCGAGCTGACCGAGGACGAGCGGCTGTTTTATACCTGGACGCTGCAGTGCCACATCGACATCGCCAAGGCCGTCTGGCTGGATTACTGCGACTGCCACATGCTGGACACCATCGCCCGCGAGCCGCTGTGGCGTCACCTCATCAACTACCGCTGCGGCACCGGCCACAGCGTCAGCTTTGTGGGCAACGTCCATGAGGGCCCCCACGCTTTGAACGGCCGCAACACCACCCTGATGCGCCCGGGCATGATCGTCACCGACGAGCCCGGCGTGTACGAGGCCGGCGAGGTGGGCATCCGCATTGAGAACGAGATCGAGTGCTACCACAAGGCCGACAACCAGTACGGTACCTTCCTTGCCTTCCGTCCCCTCACCTTTGTGCCCATCGCTACTTCTCCCATCGTGCCCGGCGTGCTGGACAAGGAGCAGGTCGCTTGGCTGAACGACTACCACCGCAAGGTGTTCGAGCAGCTGGCGCCCCGCCTGACCGAGGACGAGCGCGCATGGCTGGCCGAGAAGTGCGCTGCCATCGGCTGCTAATGCTAAAAAGAACAAAAGTCAGCTGCCGTTTTCCGTCCTGACTCTTGCCGTAAAAATGCAATTCCGGGCAGACCGCAGTCTGCCCGGAATTGCTTGATTTAAGATGATTTTTCCGCTGATGATGGCCAGAGCAACGCGGAGGCCATTCCAAATCGTCTACCCTGCAAAGGAAACCAAACCATGATCTTTCACATTGCGATCTGCAGCCCGGACGGGGCGCTGCGCAGCAGGCTGGAGCACCAGTGCATGGAGTTCTTCGCCCGGCGGGAGGACGCCTGCATCGTGGAGCAGCTGCAAAGCCCGGAGGCGCTTTTGCAGCAGGATGCCGCCGGGCTGCGGTACGAGCTGTACCTCATCGAGCTTGCGGCGGTAGCCCGGCCCGAGGGGCTTACGGCGGCGGCAGAGCTGCGCCGCCGGGGCCGCCGCGCGCCGCTGGCCTTTGTGGCCCGCACCCCGGCCCATGCATACAGCGCCTACCGGGTGGACGCCATGCAGTATCTGCTGCAGCCGGTGCACCAGCCGGAAGTTTCTGCCCTGCTCAAGCGGGCGGTGGAGCCGGAATACGGCCCCACCCTTACCGTGACCACCGCCGACGGCGTGCGGGCGCTGACCTATGCCGAAATTGAATATCTGGAATGCACCCACCACATCGTGCACTTCCACCTGACCACCGGGGAGGATGTGGCCTCCCTCTCGCTGCGGGTGCCCTTTTCTGCTGTGGCACAACCGCTATTGGCGGACGGCCGCTTTGTGCAGCCGCACCGCTCCTATGTGGTCAATCTGGAGGCGGTGCAGCTGCTGTCCCCCGGCGAGGTACGGATGCGCAGCGGGGCACGCATCCCCATCCCCCGCGGGCGGGAAGCCGCCGTCCGGGAGGCTTTCTGCGCCCGGGTAGGGTAAAAAGTAAAAAGTCGCTGCACATTCGTGCAGCGACTTTTTTGTTTAACGATTTATTCTTCCTTATGCCGGGGCTTTTTGCGGCGGGCGTGCTTTTGGGGCTTGCGGCGGGGCTTTTTGCGGGAGGGCTCGGGCTGGACAGAGGCATCGTTCAGGCGGGACATTGCATCCAGCAAAGCGCCCTGCAGGCTGTCCGAGGGTACCCCGCTCTCCGAAAAGGCGAACAGGAATTTGTAGATCTGGGGCTGCAATTCCTCGTACAGTCCAAGGCGGGTGTACACCTCCTTGAACAGCTGAAAAATCTGTGTCTTGTTCTCTACGATGCCGCGCAAGTCGATCTGGGTATGGCAGAGGCTTTTGGGGTTCTGGATATAATGATACCCGGCCTCGGAGATGGAAGCGAACACCTCCGCATGTTCAAGATACCCCATGTTGAAGATCAGATCCTCGGCCCAGTGCACATCGGGCGCAAAGGCAAGCTGATTTTGCGCAATGATCTCCCGGCGGTAGAGCTTGTTCCACAGCACGCCGTAGTAAAAGGAGGCGGGCTGCTGCATCAGGCGGCGGGCGTAGTCCTCCCGGCTGTAAACGCCCTGCGGCAGAAATCCGTACTTGTGTACCTCGGTCTTGGGGGCTTCCGGCTCGATGCCAAGGGAGGTCTGCAGCGTTTCCAGCGCGTGCCCGGTCTTGCTGGAGTTGGAAGGGATCACCATCCAGTACGGAGCGATCACAAGGTCGGCGTTGTGCTCCAAGGCGGCCTGTACAAGGTTCTGGGTGTAATCAGGGTCCAGTGCGTCATCACTGTCCACAAACTGGATATAGTCGCCCTGCGCAAGGGTAAGCCCGGCATTCCGCGTGCGGGAAACACCCTCGTTCTCCTTATCCACCACCACGATGCGGGGATCCTTGGCCCGGAACTGCTCACAGATGGCAAGGCTGTCATCCATAGAGCCATCATTCAACACGATGATCTCCAACTTCTGATAGGTCTGGCTGCAAATGCTTTCCAGACAGCGGGAAAGCCCCTTTTGGGCGTTGTACACGGGCACAATGATGCTGACGAGAGGGTTCGTCATGGCAGGGCCTCCTTTTTGACGACAAAATTTGAGTATTATTATTATCATACTCCAGCGGCGCCCGGATTACAAGAGCGCCGCACTGTGGCAGTTTTGTGAAACCTTACGCCTGCGCCCAGTCCAGTGCAGTCCAGTCCGGCAGGAACTGGTCGCAGATGCGGCGCAAAGCGGGGGCGTCGGCGGCGCTGGTGGTGTCCTGAATGCCCACCAGATAGAAGCCGGCGTCATGGGCGGTCTGGGCAGCGTAGAGCGCGTCCTCGCACACGGCACACCCGGCGGGCTCCGTGCCGCCAAGGCGGTGCAGCGCCTCCATAAAGGGGGCGGGACTGCTCTTGCTCATAGCACCCCGCGCCTCAATGTAAAAATCAAAGTATTCGTCGATGCCAAGGCGGGTCAGCACGGTGCGGCACTGGTTGCTCCATGTGTTGGAGCACACGCACATCCGTGCGCCCTCGGCCCGCAGCCGGGCAAGGGTGTCCCGCACGCCGGGCTTCAGTTCCACCTTCTCGTACAACTGGGCGATCACCTCGCGCATCACGTCCAGATAGCCGTTCCTGTCCAGCGGCAGCGCATACTCCCGGATGAGGTACTGTGCGCCGTCCTCCATGCCCATGGTCAGCAGGGTCTCGTGCAGGTCTGCCTTCGGGGTGCGGCCAAAGCGTGCCAGCAGCGCCTCCGGGGCGCCCTCCCATACCACCACCATGCTGTCGGTCAGGGTGCCGTCCATATCAAAGATCCATTGTTTGCAGTGCATACGTTCCTCCTGTTGTGCGCCCTCCGGGCCGCTTTTATACTCATCTCCGGTTAGTATAGCACGAAACTTTCACAGGAAAAAGGCATGATCTCTGAAAAATCGGGAGAATTTTACCTGAAAGTATGGTATAATTATAACAATTTTAGAAAATACCGGGAACGTGCACGGGAGGGCTTGATATGGAACGCAGAGAACCCACGCAAAAGGCGCTGGTGCTGGCAGGCGGCGGTGCGCGCGGCAGCTATCAGGTAGGCGTCTGGCGGGCTTTGATGGAGCTGGACTGGCACCCGCAGATCATTACCGGTACCAGCGTGGGCGGGCTGAACGGTGCCATGTTCGTGCTGGATCTGTACGAGACTGCCCGGGATATGTGGCTGACCATCCGCAGTCGGGATGTGATGGAGCTGCCGGAGGAAAACGCCGACCTTTCCGCCCTGCACCAGTTTCTGCGCCGGGTGGTAAAGGAAGGCGGCATGGATGTGACCCCGCTGGAAGAGATCGTGGAGCGGGTGCTGGACGAGGATGCGCTGCGGGCAGCGCCCATCCGGTTCGGCATCGTGACGGTGGAGCAGCGCGGGCTGCGCCCCCGGGAGCTGACGCTGGAGGATATCCCTGCCGGGCAGGTGCGGGACTACCTGATGGCTTCGGCGGCCTGCTTCCCCGCATTGCGGGCGCGGCAGATCGACGGGGTAAAGTTTCTGGACGGCGGGTACAGCGATAATATGCCCACCGGCCTTGCCAAGACCATGGGCGCAGAGGAGCTGGTCTGTGTGGATCTTGAGGGCGTGGGCATCACCCGCCCCAACCTGACCGGCCTGCCCACCACCATGATCCGCAGCTACTGGGAGCTGGGCGATATCCTGCACTTCGACCCTGACACCGCCAAGCGCAACATGGAGCTGGGCTACTACGACACCCTGCGCGCCTTTGGCCGCATCCGGGGCTGTGCCTACGCGGTGGACAGCGGTGCGGACAGCAGCGCCGATGCCGAGGCCTTCCGCGCAGCCTTTGACGCAGTGCAGAAGGAGGTGCGGGAGAAGTACCCCGTCACCCTGACCGCCGATGCCGCTTTACTGCTGGCACGGATGAAGGACTCCCAGCTTGCCCCGCTGGAAGCCGCCGCCGAGGACGCCGGGGTAGACCCCACCCACTTCTACACCACCCGGACGCTGGCCGAGGCGTTTCTGGCGGCGTGCGACAAAGAGCGTATGGAAAGCTTTACCCCGCTGTTTATGGGCAGCAGCACCGCCGGGCAGGCAGCGCTGGCCGCTTTGCTGCCCAATACATTCTTACAGGCGCTGGTGTGGCGCACTTTGACCGCATCGGCTTTGCCGGAGGTGACAAAAGATGAAGGTTTATAAAGGCGTATCCGCATCCCCTGGGCTGGTGCTGGGTCAGGTGAGCCGGCTGGAGCACCATGTGGAGACCTTCAGCCACGGCCCTTTCAACCCGGAGCGGGAACTGCGGCTGCTGGCAAACGCCGTGCACACGGCGCAGAACGAACTGGACTCCATGGCGGAGCGCGCCGCCCCCACCGAGCAGGCCATCTTTTTGTTCCAGAGCATGATGCTGGACGACGAGGGCATGATGAACGAGGTGCGCTTTTGCATCAATGCGGGCATCAGCGCCTCGGCGGCGATGCATCAGGTGGGGCAGCGCTACGCCGACCAGCTTGCCAACATGAAGGATAACCCCTATATGCAGCTGCGCAGCGTGGATATTCTGGACGCCACCCGCCGGGTGATCAACATCCTGACCAACCGCCCCCGGGTGTGGCTGGCGCTGGATCATCCGGTGATCCTTGCCGCCGACCGGCTGATGCCCACCGACCTGTTCAGTGTGCCCTCCGGCATGATCTTAGGCGTCATCACCGCCGAGGGCAGCGGCCAGAGCCATGCCGCCATCATTGCCCGGGCAATGAACATCCCGGGCATCGTGCAGGTGGGCAAGGATTTTCTGGACGACTGCGACGGCCGCACCGTCATTCTGGACGCAACCAACGGCAACTGCATCCTGGACCCGGACGCCTCCGCCCGCCAGCAGGCAGAGGCCAGCATCTGCCAGCTCCAGCGCGAGGACGCGGAGATGAAGCAGCTGCACAGCCTGCCGGACGAAACGCGGGACGGCGAACCCTTTGAGCTGCTGGCCAACTGCTTCGGCCCGGAGGATATCGACACCGCCATGCAGTCCGGTGCCAAGGGCGTGGGGCTGCTGCGCAGCGGCTACATGATGCTGCCCGGGCGCATTCTGGACGAGCAGGAGCAGTATTTCTTCTATTGCTCCTGTCTGGCGGCGGCAAACGGCTGCCCGGTGACCGTGCGTACCTTCGACTTTGGCTCCGACCGCACCGTGGCCGATGCCAATCAGGGGCCGCAGTCCTCCAAGCTCGGTCTGCGCGGCATCCGCAACAGCCTGCGCCAGCCCCAGCAGTTCCAGACCCAGATCTGTGCCTTGCTGCGCGCCGCCGCCCGGGGGCCACTGCGGGTGATGTTCCCCATGGTGACCGATGTAGAGGACTGGGACGCTGCCATGAGCATCGTGGAGCACTGCCGCCAGAGCCTGCGGGAGCGGGGCGTGCCCTTTAACGAGAACACTCCGTTCGGCGTGATGCTGAGCATCCCCGCCGCCTGCCTGACCGTGGAGGACTTTGTAGCCCACGGCTGCGATTTTCTGGTCATCGGCACCAACGACCTGACCCAGTACACCCACGCCGCCGACCGGGAGCTTGCCAGCGCGGAGCACTACTACCGCCCCGCCAGCCCGGCCATGAAAAAGCTGATCACCATGGTGATGGATGCCGCCAGCGCGCACCACGTCCCGGTGACCATCTGCGGCCTTGCCGTGGGCAACCCCGCCAACACGGCGCAGTACCTGCATCTCGGTCTGCGCAGTTTCTCGGTAAGCCCCCAGAACCTGCTCAAGGTAAAGCGAGCCCTGCTGGACACCGATGCCCACCCGGATGCAGGGGAAAAGGGCTGAAAATGCTTTACAAAGCGTAATATAACGCAAAATAATAAGAGACTGTTGCACAAAACTCCTGTGCAGCAGCCTCTTTCACTCTTTTTTGTTATAGCTGTCGTTTTTCTTTACGACCCCCTTCCGTGAAAAAGCACCCCGGGAAAATCCGCAGATTTTCCCGGGGTGCCAATTTTAAATAATTATTCCGCTGAAGATGGTCAGAGCAAAGCGGAGACCATTTAAATCGTCAAGCGTCTTACTCCAGATTCCCCGTCAGGGTCATGACGGCGGAGAGCACCGCCAGCGGGGCGGTCTCGCACCGGAGGATGCGGGGGCCAAGGCCCACCGTTTTTGCCCCGGCCTTGGCGGCCATTTCGGCCTCCTCGGCGGCAAAGCCGCCCTCGGCGCCGGTCACGATGGCAAGGCGCAGCTTCTGCCCATCGGCGGGCTTTGCCTCCGCCAGCAGCTGGCGCAGGGGTGCGCCGCCGCACTCGTAGCAGAACAGCACAAGATCATACTGGTCAAAGCTGCGGCACACCGCCCCAAAGTTCGGCAGCGGCAGGGCTACGTTTGGCAGAACGCCCCGGCCGCACTGCTTGGCGGCTTCCAGCGCAATGCGGTTGTAGCGCTCGTTCTTCTGCTCCTCCTTTTTGGGTGCAGCCACGCAGTAGCGGCTGAAGAAGGGTACGATGTGGGCAGCGCCCAGCTCCACCCCGTGCTTGATGATCTGTTCCAGCTTGTCCTGCTTGGGATAACCCGCCAGCAACGTCACCTCCACGGTGGGCTCGGCGGCGCTGGGGTAGCCCGGTTCTACGGCAAAATCCACCCTGTCCTCCCCAAAGCCGGTGATGGTGGCGGTGTACTCCACGGCGTTGCCGTCGCAGAGGATGACGGTATCCCCCGGCTTTGCCCGCATCACCCGGGCAAGGTGATGGGCGTCCGCACCCCGCAGGGTGGCGGTGCCGTTGGAGATCTCGGTGGTAAAGTAGCGGTGCGGCATACTGTGCGCTCCTTCTTACAATATTTGAATCTCAGGCCTTTTTGCAGACGATGCACTCCCAGCCGCGCTTTTCCTTGACTTCTGCCACGGCGAGGCCGGCCTTTTTCAGCCCGGCGATCACTTCGTCCTTGCGGCTGTCGATGATGCCGCTGGCAATAAAGGTGGCACCCTCCGCCATCAGGCCCGGCACGGCAGGAGCCAGAGACAGGATGGCGTTGGCCACGATGTTGGCGGTGATGATGTCGTATTTGCCGCTGGCCTTATCGGAAAGGTCGCCCACCAGCACGGTCAGCTTGTCCTGCACACCGTTCAACGCGGCGTTCTCGCCTGCGGTGCGCACCGCCACAGGGTCGATGTCCACGCCCTCGGCCACGGCAGCGCCCAGCTTCAGCGCCGCAATGGCAAGGATGCCGCTGCCGGTGCCGATGTCCAGCACCCGCTCGCCGCCGGTCACCCGCTCGTCCAGCGCTTCCATGCACAGGCTGGTGGTCTCGTGGCCGCCGGTGCCGAAGGCAAGGCCCGGGTCAAGGATCAGCTTTACCCGGTCGGTGTCGTACTGCTGCCACGAGGGCACCACGGCCAGCCGTTTGCCGATCTCCAGGGGGTGATAATACTTGCGCCAGCCGTTCTGCCAGTCCTCCTGCTCCACGCCCTCGGTCTCCACGGTGTAAGGGATGCCGGCGGCTTCCATGCGGGCGGCGATGAGCGCCAGCGTCTCCACCTGAGAAGCGCCCGGCTCCAGATACAGATGGATGATCACGGTATCCCGGGGCTTGTCCAGCAGCTCCTGCTCGATCAGGTCCACATGAGCGATCTCAGCAACCTGCTGCTCAATGTCGCTGTAATCCTCGATGTAAATGCCGCCCTCGGCGATCAGGGCGGCAACGGCTTCGGCGTTTTCGGCATCAGCCTTGGCCACGGTCAGGCGGATATCGGTCCATTCCATAGTACAAGTCTCCTTTTTGTATCTTGGGGTGTATCTGAAAAGTCGAAAATTTAGCCTATTTCTACAAGCACAGCTGGATTTTGCGTTAAACAGCCTTGAAATCCACAAAGGATTCCTGCGGCTATTTGCCTTAAATCCCGCTTGTGCTTGCGAAATATTCGTCATTTTCTTTGTTTTCAGATACACCTTAGCCCTTCCGGCAGCGCCGGAGGGAAAAATTCTGTTACCTGTATAGTACCCGATTCTGCGCCCGGATGCAAGCCCCTTGGCAAAACCGGCGGCGCTGGTACAATGTTTGCACAGATTGACTTTCGGCAGAACATCCGTTATGCTATATGGGACAAGGCAAAAAACGTGATGCTGCGCAAAGCGGCATCGGAAAGGGATCTTTATCGTATGTGTACCAAAACCTTCACATGGCGGCTGCTCACCGGCCCCGAGCTGACCGAGGTGTATCTGAACGAGATGCGCCGGGACTTTCCCGCCGGGGAGCTGAAGCCCCTGAGCATGATCCTGACCAGCGAAGCGGAGGGCACCGCCCACACATGGGGCGTGTTTGACGGCGACACGCTGGCGGCTTATCTTTTGATGGTGCGGCCAGAGGGCTGCCGGGTGAGCCAGCTGGACTATTTCGCCGTAGTGCCCGCCTACCGCGCCCACGGCATCGGGGCGCAGCTGCTGGCACAGCTGCCCGCCCAAGAGGGCGATGCCGAAGCGATCCTTATTGAAGCCGAGATGCCGGAAAAGGCCGGAGACGCCGCCATGGCGGTGCGGCGGCTGGGCTTTTACGCCCGCTGCGGCGCATGGGACACCCACTACACCGAGCATCTTTTTGACGCATGGTTCCGCATTCTGGTGCTGGACTGCCCGGGCTGCGCACCCCTTGCCCCGGAGACTGCGGTAGAGGCACTGGCCGACTGCTACCGCCGCACCATCAGCCCCACCCAGTGGCAAAAGCACGTTCAGTTCTTTGCCCCGGACGGCAGCGTGTGCGGGTAACCAAACCATCAGATGCGCGAGGGCGCGGAGGGAGCTGCCATGAGTGAATTTTCACACCTGAAAAACAAGCTGCTGGCCGAGCAGGTGGAGGACCAGATCTACCATTATATTCTGGACGAAGCGCTGGAGCCGGGCGCAAAGCTGCCCAACGAGTTTGCGCTGGGCGAAAAGTTTCGGGTGGGGCGCAGCACCATCCGCGAGGCGGTCAAGCTGCTGTCCAGCAAGGGCATCGTGGAAGTGCGGCAGGGCTCCGGCACCTATGTGGTGACCACAGTGAAGGGGCTTTCCGACCCGCTGAACCTGCGCAGCGTGCAGGACAAGAACGCGCTGGCTTTTGATCTGGTAAACGTCCGTCTGCTGCTGGAGCCGGGCATTGCGGAAATGGCCGCACAGAACGCCACCCCGGAGGACATCGAGCGACTGCGGCGGCTCTGCGAGCGGGTGGAGACCAAGATCCACGAGGGCGACCGCTACATCGAGGACGACATCGCCTTTCACACCTGCATCGCCGAGAGCAGCAAGAATCTGGTGGTGGGGCAGCTGATCCCGGTCATCGACACGGCGGTGATGATGTTCGTGAACGTCACCCACAAAAAGCTCATCGATGAGACCATCATGACCCACCGCATGATCACCGAAGCCATTGCCAACCACGACCCCATCGGCGCAAAGGCTGCCATGGTGATGCACCTGAACTTCAACCGCAGCTACATCAAAAAGGTCTACGATGGCGAGGACCCCGACGACGGCACCATCGGCATGGCGGCGTATGTCAATTGATACACAAAACTGATTGAAAATGCGCTCCGCTTTGCTCTGCGCATAGTCAGCGGAAAAATATTTTTTATAGAGCAATGCCGGAGCGTCTGCGGACGCTCCGGCATTGCATTTTCACGGGTGGGGTCGTGAAGGGAAGCGGCAGCTGCAGCGCCGCTTTCTACGAAAGCGCGGCGCTGCCGGAAAGGCTTTGACTGAGAGGGTTCTTTCCAAAGTCGTCAGATGACTTTTTCTTCTCTTTTTTCTCAAAAGCCGCTTTGACGGCTGATTTTGGGCAAAATTCGCCCGGATTTGGGCAGTGTGCATGATGTATCCCAGAGTTTTTGCACAAAAAGTAGGACATACCCGTGACAACTTGCAAAGAGACGTCTGCGGATTTACAATAAAATCACAAAAGGTCCAACAGAAAAAAGGACGAAAGCAAGCAGTATTTGGAGGTAATGAATATGGAGTTGCGTTCACAGGAAGTCCGCACTTTAGCACCCGAGAACGACCCCCTGAAAATGGGTATGGGCTGGAAGGTCGAGGATCTTTCCAAGCCCCAGATCATGGTGGAGAGCACCTTCGGCGACAGCCACCCCGGCAGCGCCCATCTGGATCAGTTCGTCAAGGAGGCCGTGCAGGCGGTCAACGACAACGGCGGCAAGGCGGCCCGCTATTTTGCCACCGATATGTGCGACGGCATCGCACAGGGTCATGACGGCATCAACTACTCGCTGCCCCACCGTGACGCCATCGTCAATCTGGTGGAGGCACAGGCCAACGCCAGCGTCTACGATGGCGGCGTGTTCATCGCCAGCTGCGACAAGTCCGTGCCCGCCATGCTGATGAGCATCGGCCGTTTGAAGGACATGAGCGCCATCGTGGTCACCGGCGGCGTCATGGAAGCCCACACCCTGCCCAAGGAGTATGTGGTCAACGACCCTGCCTGCGCCATCAACGAGCTGCTGACGCTGGAGCAGATCGGCAAGTTCGATGCATGGGAAAAGACCGGCGTCATCCCCAACAGCCAGCTGGATTACTACAAACACAACGCCTGCCCCAGCTGCGGTGCCTGCTCCTTTATGGGCACCGCCTCCACCATGCAGATCATGGCCGAGGCACTGGGCCTGATGCTGCCGGGCACCGCCCTGATGCCCGCCACCGCCCCGGAGCTGAAGCAGGCCGCCTACGATGCCGGCAAGCAGCTGATGGAGCTGGTCAAGAAGGGCATCACCGCCAAGGACATCGTGACCAAGAAGAGCTTTGAGAACGCCATCATGGTGCACGCCGCCATCTCCGGCTCCACCAACGCCACCATGCACCTGCCCGCCATCGCCCACGAGTTCGGCATTGAGATCGACGCCGACACCTTTGACCGGATGCACCGTGGCGCACACTACCTGCTGAACATCCGTCCCTCCGGCGACTGGCCCGCACAGTACTTCTACTACGCAGGCGGCGTGCCCCGCGTGATGGAGGAGATCAAGTCCATGCTGAATCTGGACGTGATGACCGTCACCGGCAAGACGCTGGGCGAGAATCTGGAAGAGCTGAAGAAGAACGGCTTCTACCAGCACTGCGATGCCATTCTGGCAGAAAAGACCGCAGGCTTTGCCCGCCCGGTCAGCCGCGAGGACATCATCCACAGCTTTGATAACGCCAAGGGCACCGACGGCAGCATTGCCATCCTGAAGGGCAACCTTGCCCCGGAAGGCTGCGTCATCAAGCACACCGCCTGCCCCAAGAATATGTTCGAAGCCACCCTGCGCGCCAAGCCCTACGACAGTGAGGAGGCGTGCATCTCCGCTGTGCTGCACGGCGAGGTGAAGCCCGGCGACGCCATCTTCATCCGGTACGAGGGCCCGCGCGGCAGCGGTATGCCCGAGATGTTCTACACCGGCGAGGCCATCTGCGCCGACCCGAAGCTGGCTTCCAGCGTGGCGCTCATCACCGACGGCCGCTTCTCCGGCGCAAGCCGCGGCCCGGTCATCGGCCATGTCAGCCCGGAGGCCGCTGTGGGCGGCCCCATCGCTCTGGTGGAAGAGGGCGATCTCATCCGCATCGATGTGCCGAACCGCCAGCTTGCCATCGTGGGCGTGAACGGTGAGGAAAAGACCCCCGAAGAGATGGAGGCTATCCTTGCCCAGCGCCGTGCCAACTGGAAGCCCAAGGCTCCCAAGTACACCAAGGGCCTGCTGAAGCTCTACTCTCAGCACGCTGTCAGCCCCATGAAGGGTGCATATATGGAGTAAAAACGCTTCGTTTGCGATAAAAACCAAAAACAAAAATCAACTGTTCAGCGTTGTTTTGCTGAACGGTCTGGTGAAAGTTACGCCAAAAACAAAAAAGCGGATATTGCTTCGTCTATAAAAACCATCGAAATCCGGTGTCCGTCTGCGGGGACGGCGCTGAAATAAGACCCAAAGCACACAAAACATCAAAAAATGGAGGAAACGTTTATGACAGCTGTTGCAACCCCGGACGCCGCGCGGCTCGTGTTCGCCGCGGTGGCGGGCCTGATCCTTTTGCTCATCCTTATCATCAAGTTCAAAGTCCACGCCATGATCTCCATCCTGATCGGTGCGGTGGGCATCGGCCTGATGGCCGGTATGCCCCTGTCTGACATCATCGGCTCGGTCAACGAAGGTATCGGCAACACCTTAAAGGGCATCGCTCTTCTGGTGGGTCTTGGCTCCATGTTCGGTGCCATTCTGGAAGAATCCGGCGGCGCACAGACGCTGGCCGTGACCATGGTGCGCAAGTTCGGCGACGAAAAAGCCGCATGGGCGCTGGGTATCACAGGTCTGGTGGTGGCCATGCCGGTGTTCTTTGATGCCGGTCTGATCATCCTGATCCCGCTGGCCTTCTCTCTGGCAAAGCGCACCAAGCGCTCGGTCCTGTACTATGTCATCCCTCTGCTGGCCGGTCTGGCTGTCGGCCACGCCTTCATCCCTCCCACGCCGGGCCCCGTTCTGGTGGCCAGCATGCTGGGCGTTGATCTGGGCTGGGTCATCCTCATCGGCATCTTCTGCGGCATCTTCGCCATGATCGCTGCCGGTCCCATCTGGGGCTCCATCTGCGGCAAGAAGTATATGATCGAGGTGCCCGAGCACGTTGCACAGCAGGCAGACATCGACGAGAACAAGCTGCCCAAGTTCGGCACCATCGTGGGCATCATCCTGATCCCGCTGGTCCTCATCATTGCAAACTCTGTGGCAAAAGTGGTGCCCGCTCTGGCTGGCATCCAGCCCGTTCTGGCCTTCCTCGGTGAGCCCTTCATGGCTCTGCTGCTGGCTACCATCGCTGCTATGTATCTGCTGGGCACCCGTCACGGCTATAACAATGCCCAGCTGGAAAAGATCATGACCAAGTCTCTGGAGCCCACCGGTATGATCCTGCTGGTCACTGCCTGCGGCGGCGTGCTGCGCTATATGCTGCAGAACTCCGGTCTGGGCGATGTCATCGGCAACGCCGTGGCAAACGCCAGCCTGCCGCTGGTGCTGGTGGCCTTCATCGTGGCTGCTCTGGTGCGTATCTCGGTGGGTTCCGCTACCGTGGCTATGACCATGGCAGCAGGCATCATCTCCGCCATGCCCGGCCTCAGCGCGCTGAGCCCGCTGTATCTGGCCTGTGTCACCGCTGCCATTGCAGGCGGTTCCACCGTCTGCTCCCACTTCAACGATTCCGGCTTCTGGCTGGTGAAGAGCCTTGTGGGTATGGACGAAAAGACCACCCTCAAGACCTGGACCATCATGGAAACGCTGGTCGGCGGCGTGGGCTTCCTGGTAGCCCTCATCATCTCCTTCTTTGCCTGAGCGCCCATCCGGGGCCTGCACCCCGGGATAAGCGTTGGGAGATCTCCTTATTCATTTACCTCGTTACCTCCTTCAAAAACAGCCGCTCCGGGTGCGCCCGGAGCGGCTGTTTTTTGCGCCTGCGTGACCCGGTCACGGAAAAGCGGACTGCGTATGGGGTATACTGATGGTGTCAGTAAAACACAACACCCATTCAGGAGGGAAAAAATATGGCAGTCATCAACATTACCAAGGAAAACTTTGCACAGGAAGTGCTCCACAGCGAAAAGCCCGTATTGCTGGACTTCTGGGCCAGCTGGTGCGGTCCCTGCCGGATGCTGAGCCCCGTGGTGGACGAAGTAGCCGAAGAGCGCACCGATGTAAAGGTGGGCAAGGTGAACGTGGACGAGCAGCCGGACTTGGCGGCGCAGTTCGGGGTAATGAGCATCCCCACCCTGCTGGTGTTCGAGCAGGGCAAGCTGGTGCGTCAGGCCGTAGGCGCCCGCCCCAAGGCCGGTGTGCTGGAGCTGCTGGGCTAAAATATTGTTTTGAAAAAGGGTACAGCGGAACACCTGCGGGCGTTCCGCTGTCTCTTTTTTACGGAAATGGTTGGCATCAATTCAAAAAAATCATCCACGCTTCTACAAATGGAATCACAAAACCAAAGCAAAAGAAAAACAAAAGATCCAGCACAACTTTCATCCATCTGGCAGAACGTGTACCGAAGGACATGGCATGAATGATAAAAAGATTGATCTCACCCCAGCGGCGATAATAGCCTGTCTGTTCAAAGCTGTTCCAGATCTCCAGCGATAAAAATTCAATGCCCGCGCACAACGGGAAAATGACGAGAGAATGCATCCAGCCGTCTGCCCGAAAAGAACCATCGCCAAGACCATACCAGTGCACCGCAATGGTGCCGGGGCAAGCCAAAGCACCCCATAAGGCAAGCGCAATGCTCAGCCCAAGCAAAGCGGTGCGCACAGAATGCCAATCTACGGTGTGCTGTCGGCGCAGCATGGTAAAGAAATCTTCCAGCGGGATGGTCGGTGCTGCATCGGCTTCTTCCGGGGCGCGGCAGTGCATAAGGTCGGCAAGGGTCAGCCCCAGAGCATCTGCCAGCGGTTCCAGCGTGTTGATATCCGGCAGACCGATGCCCCGCTCCCAGCGGCTGACAGCCTTGTCGGTAACGTGCAGCTGTTCCGCCAGTTCTGCCTGTGTCAGCCCCTGCGCTTTGCGCATCCGGCTCAGATAATTTCCGAAAGTTCTGGCATCCATTTTATCAACTCCCTTGGAAAAAGCATAGCATAAGGCAGCATAAAACGCAATCGACGCTCTGTTTACCCGGGCAAAAAGTGTTTGGATAGCTTGAATGCAAACAGCAAAGCGCCCGCCCTATGGTTCGAGCAGAACCACGGGGCGGGCGCTTATTTTATATGGAGTTCAGAAGAAAAATGCGGGATTCAGCTTACAGCTGGGGGCCTGCGGAGACCAGAGCCTTGCCGTGCTCGTTGCCCTCGTACTTGGCGAAGTTCTTCACGAAGCGGCCGGCCAGATCCTTTGCCTTCTCTTCCCACTGAGCGGCATCTGCGTAGGTGTCGCGGGGATCGAGGATGGCGGGGTCAACACCGGGCAGAGCGGTGGGAACCTCAAAGTCGAAGTAGGGGATCTTCTTGGTGGGAGCCTCGTTGATAGCACCGCTCAGGATCGCGTCGATGATGCCGCGGGTATCCTTGATGGAGATGCGCTTGCCGGTGCCGTTCCAGCCGGTGTTGACCAGGTAAGCCTTAGCGCCGCTCATCTTCATCTTCTTGACCAGCTCCTCAGCGTACTTGGTGGGGTGCAGCTCCAGGAAAGCCTGACCGAAGCAAGCGGAGAAGGTGGGGGTGGGCTCGGTGATGCCGCGCTCGGTGCCTGCCAGCTTTGCGGTAAAGCCGGACAGGAAGTAGTACTGGGTCTGCTCCGGGGTCAGGATGGAGACCGGGGGCAGAACGCCGAAGGCGTCAGCAGACAGGAAGATCACGTTCTTTGCTGCAGGAGCAGAAGAAACGGGACGCACGATGTTCTGGATGTGGTTGATGGGGTAGGACACACGGGTGTTCTCGGTGACAGACTTGTCAGCGAAGTCGATGTGGCCCTCGGCATCCAGAGTGACGTTCTCCAGCAGAGCGTTGCGCTTGATGGCGTTGTAGATATCGGGCTCGGAGTCCTTATCCAGATTGATGACCTTTGCGTAGCAGCCGCCCTCGAAGTTGAACACGCCGTTGTCGTCCCAGCCGTGCTCGTCATCGCCGATCAGCAGACGCTTGGGATCGGTGGACAGGGTGGTCTTGCCGGTGCCGGACAGACCGAAGAAGATGGCAGTGTTCTTGCCCTCCTTATCGGTGTTGGCAGAGCAGTGCATGGAAGCAATGCCCTTCAGCGGCAGGAAGTAGTTCATCATGGAGAACATACCCTTCTTCATCTCACCGCCGTACCAGGTGTTGACGATGACCTGCTCCTTGCTGGTGATGTTGAACAGCACAGCAGTCTCGGAGTTCAGGCCCAGCTCCTTGTAGTTCTCGACCTTAGCCTTGGAAGCGTTGTAAACAACGAAATCAGGCTCGAAGTTCTCCAGCTCCTCAGCGGTGGGACGGATGAACATATTGGTAACGAAGTGTGCCTGCCAGGCCACTTCCACGATGAAACGCACTGCCATGCGGGTATCCTTGTTGGCGCCGCAGAAAGCATCCACGACGTACAGGCGCTTGTTGGACAGCTCCTTCTGAGCGATCTCCTTGACAGCCTTCCAAGCCTCCTGGGAAGCGGGGTGGTTGTCGTTCTTGTACTCATCGCTGGTCCACCACACGGTGTCCTTGGAGTTCTCGTCCATCACGATGAACTTGTCCTTGGGAGAACGGCCGGTGTAGATGCCGGTCATCACGTTCACAGCACCCAGCTCGCTGACCTGACCCTTCTCGTAACCTTCCAGCTCGGGATTGGTCTCCTCGGCGAACAGCTGCTCGTAGGAGGGGTTGTGCACGACTTCAGTCGTGCCGGTGATGCCATACTTGGTAAGATCCAACTTTGCCATATTTGCGTACCTCTACTTTCGTTTGATCCTTACATAACTCTGTGTAGGAGATGCAGCGCCATTTATGGTACGGACACCGCATAAGGGGGAGACAGCACAGAACGATGCAATGCAAATTCTCCTGTCTACCATTATACACAAAAGCTTTCCAAAAGCAATAAATGGAAGGTTCTGTTTGCAAAAAAGAAACAAATTTCATAAACAAGCTTTCCCACATTAAGTAAATTCCCGAAGCCCGGCAGGGATGCAGACTGTGAAAAATAAGGCGGGACGGGAGAAAACCGACATTTTGATAAAACTTTGACAAGCAGGGATACATGGAGAAACAGGTCGCCTTGGGCAGTTTTGTCCCCGATTTTCCGCAAACTTTGTCTCTTTGTGCAATTTTTGCGTTGGTTCAGCCGTTTTTGTGGAAAAAGGACTTTACTTATGTTATACTTGTTTTATAAGAAATACTTTTTCCGTCCGCTGCGGCGGCTATACATATAAAGGAAACTGCCATGAAAACCATCTACATCCTGCTCACCCGTTCCGGCACGCTGCTGTCCAAGCTGGTCTATGCCGTTACCGGGGCCAGCTATACCCACGCATCCATGGCGTTTGACGAAGAGCTGAACTGTCTGTACAGCTCCACCCGCAAAAACGGCTATACCATGTTCCCGGCGGGTCCCAGCAAGGAATACCTGAACAAGGGTGTTTTCCGCCTGCGCGGGGATGCCCCCTGCGCGCTGTATGCGCTGGATGTTACCGACGAGGCCTACGTCCGCGCCCGCCGCCGTGCCGAGCACATGATGGCGCGGGGCGAATTGTACCGCTTCAACACACTGGGGCTGATCTTGTGTGCACTGCATATCCGCTGGCAGCGCCGCCGGCATTATTTCTGCTCCCAGTTTGTCAGCGAGGTGCTGGAGCAAAGCGGCGCTTTGGCGCTGCCCAAGGACAGCACCCTGATGCACCCCAACGACTACACCCTGCTGCCCCAGCTGAAGTGCCTGTACAAGGGACGCTTAGTTGATCTGCCCCAGCGCAAGGCCATGGATCTGGGCGAGACGCCCTCGATGGTCAGCATCTATACCGGCCTGCTGGTGGAGCTGCTGCAGCGCCGGGCGCAAAGGTTTTTTGAGTAATTTTGTTGTATAAAACTGAAATTTCCGCTTTTTTAGGTGTCGCTCTTGCTTTTTGCAGCCAATTGTGGTAATATTATTCGGCGGTATTGTTTTGCCGCAGAATATGCGCTCGTAGCTCAGCCGGTAGAGCATCTGACTTTTAATCAGAGGGCCAGGGATTCGAGTTCCCTCGAGCGCACCAAAATCCCACGAAGAATCGCAAGATTCCTCGTGGGATTTTCCTTTTTCTGGGGCTCTGCACACTTTTGCACACTTTTTGCACACCGGCGGGAAAGCCGTGTTTTTCCTTGCATTGTCTGCATTCTGTGCATCGTGAGCGTTTTTTCCATACTTTTTCAGGCGAACAGCAGGCGGGCGAACTCACGCCGCTGTTCGGGGTTCATCTGTCGGACAACTTTTAGCATCCCTTCCGGGGTGATCTGGATGCTGTCCGGCAGATTTTCTTTTACCGGCACAGAGCCGGATTTGGGGGAGCCGATGTCCTGTGAATAGAAGTCTGCTTCCAGCTTCTCAGCCAACTCCAACCGGGGCTTGTCCTGCGTGTGGGCGTAGGTGTCCATTAGGACGGTGGCGGTTGCATGGCCAGTGTTGCCCTGCACCGATTTGAAGTCACCGCCAGATTGTAGCAGCTGGTAGGTGGCACTGGAATGGCGCAGACCATGGAACACGATCTTCTCAAACTCCGGGTGCTCTGCACGCCAAGTGCGGTACCATTTAGAAAGGGCTTCCGGGGCAACAGGCATACCGTTGGGCAGGCGGAAGAGCTGGCCACAGTTGCGATATCTGCCATCCATGGCAAGCTCGTCCTGACGGAGCTTTTCCAGCCAAGCCAGCAGTTCCTCTTTCAAGGGTCTCGTCAGATAAAGGGTGCGGCTGGATTTCTTGGTTTTCGGCTTCTTCAGCACCAGTGCGGAGCTGCTGCCCTCACGCTGGTCGGGGAAGATGTGGTAGATCTGATTCGGGTCGGTCTTTTCCAGTGCAGCCTTTTCGGTGCGCTGTAAGCTCCTGCCGACCGTGATGGTCCCACGTCCATCCGCTGCATCGAAGTCGATGTCTCCCGGCTGCAAGCCAAGGATCTCTCCGACACGCAGCGAGAGAATCATGCTCAGATGAACAGCAAGGTGGAGCGTAGGGTCGGTCATGGTCTGCAACGCAGCAAGCATGGTCTTTTCGTCCCAGATGGCACGTTCTTCCGAGGTCGATTTCGGGGCTTCTCTCGGAATCGGGGACTTGAGGAGCAGACCCCACTCAACGGCATAGGAAAAAGCAGTCTTGAGCATGGCGTGGACTTCCCGGATGGAAGCACCCGTCAGAAACTGCCGCTTCTGTTTGTCGGTGAGCGTTTGCTTGACACCCTGCTTATACAGTCCGCGCGGTGTCCGGCTCAGCGTGGCGTAGAACTGTTCGAGGTCATACGTCTGAACCTTCTGAATCTGTTTCTTGCCGAGATAGGGCACGACAAGATTCTGGATCATGGCTACCGTGTGGGTGTAGGTTTTGGGTGCCCACTTGTGCTTGCTGGACTGGATGGGGAGCCACTTGTACAGCATTTCCGCTACCGTCATTGCATCGGGTATGAGGAACGTACCGTCCAAGAGTTCTTTCTCTACCGAGATCTTGCGGTCTTGCGCTTCCTTCTTGGTTTTGAAACTCTCCCAGCCTTCACAGATCCGGCCAGCATGGTCTTTGTATTTGAAACGAACGGAGTAGGAATCTCCGCGCCTGAGAATAGATGCCATAGATATTCCCTCCCTCAGACCGCAGCAAACCAATCGTCGAAGCTCTGCTTGCTTACCCGGATGCTGGTACCGAGGCGGATCACCTTGAAGTCTTTCGTGGTGTTGCACAGATTGTACGCAGCACGGTTGGAGATCGCCAACAGTTGGGCAATCTCCTCCACCCGGTAGACAAGCGGGGCGTGTCGGACGGTTTTGCTGGTCTGGTCAGAAGGTTCTACGGCAGGGGTTTCGGACAATTTCATTGTAGGGGATTCGGGCGCGATTTTCAAGTCCTCACGGGTCAGTTTAGCGGAATTTTTGCGGACATTCGTCATAGGCATGTCTCCTTTGCACTTCTCCAGACCCGGTGCAGCTCCGGTTGAGCGGCAACCTTATGGGCCGGTAAATATGTAAGGGTCTGCCGCTCCTGACCCGAAGCAGCAGCCTAAAAAAGTGCGAGAACTTGAATTTACGCGCCCCATGCGCCCCAAACTACACAAAAGTACCTTTCTATGTTGGTTTTACAGGGCGCATGACTGGATTGTACGC